>Ga0228536_1000081_pt1 | contig 232502 bp, 182 predicted proteins | sample SJ1Smetagenome_FD_168611 | JGI IMG/M metagenome (GOLD analysis project Ga0228536, IMG submission 168611) | Enriched culture of PCE-dechlorinating microbial communities from Ithaca, New York, USA - SJ1.S | ecosystem: Engineered > Modeled > Simulated communities (microbial... > Unclassified...
AATTTCTTCCAAAATCTTTGTAACTTGCTCTTGTGTAAAGTGTAGGTTTTTCATCTTCTAAATTTTTAAGTTTCGCAACCTTAAATTTAGAAAAATCTCACTTTACACACTTTTTGGGATAGTATCTATTTTTCTCATGGGTAAACGAAAAAAAGTCAAGTCCGAAGGGCCTTTTATTCTCGAAAATGTTGAAATCCTGGATGCCGGTTCAGAAGGGAATGCCATCGCAAAAGTTGAAGACATGGTAGTCTTTGTTCCCTTTGTGGTTCCCGGTGATGTGTGTGATATTCGGATTGTTTCGCGAAAGCGAAGATTCTACGAGGGCAGGGCAATTCGGTTTCACAAATATTCCGATCGGCGTGTAAAGCCGGTTTGCAGCCATTTCGGTATCTGCGGAGGTTGCCGCTGGCAGGCCATGCCCTACGAGGATCAGCTCAAATACAAACAAAAACAGGTGTACGATGCCTTTACCCGTATCGGACACCTCGACTTTCCCGATATTCTACCAATCCGCCATTCGGCTAACACGGAGTATTACAGAAATAAACTGGAATATACCTTTTCAACCCATCGCTGGTTAACGGATGAAGAGATGAACATTCCCCGCGACGTACGCGATATGAATGCTCTCGGATTTCATATCCCAGGGATGTTCGATCGTGTGCTCGATATCCAGCATTGTTACCTGCAGTCGGAAATTTCAAACCGCATAAGGCTGGCTGTTAAGAACTTTGCACTAGAAAATAAACTGAGCTTTTACGATATCCGTAACTTTACGGGAGATCTCCGAAATCTTATCATCCGTGATTCAAATGCCGGCGACATTATGGTAATTATGGTATTTGGAACGGATGATCCGAATAAAATTGAAACGGTAATGCAGTTTCTTGCAGGCAGCTTCCCGGAAGTTACCTCCCTGGTTTATGTGGTTAATCAAAAACACAACGACACAATCAGCGATCTTCAGCCGACATTGTATAAAGGGCAGCCGTTCATTACAGCGAAAATGGAGAATCTGAGCTTTCGCATCGGTCCGCTCTCCTTCTATCAGACCAATTCAGATCAGGCCCTGGAACTGTACCGAATTACTCGTTCACTTGCATCTCTCACCGGATCGGAGACCGTTTACGATTTATACACCGGTACGGGTACCATTGCCAATTTTGTTGCTTCCGATGCAAAGAAAGTAATTGGCATCGAATACATTGAACCCGCTGTTGCCGATGCCCGTCTGAATTCGGATCTCAATAGTATCGCCAATACGTCGTTCGTTGCAGGGGATATGGCGAAGGTGCTTACGCCTGCTTTTATTGAAGAAAACGGCAGACCGGATGTTGTCATCACCGACCCTCCCAGGGCCGGAATGCACGAAAAAGTGGTGAAAAGCTTACTGGAAGCCCTGCCGAAACGCATCGTTTACGTAAGTTGTAATCCGGCAACTCAGGCCCGCGATATAAGCCTGATGACGGATAAATACCGGATTGAAGCCGTTCAGCCGGTGGATATGTTTCCGCATACGCATCACGTGGAGAATATCTGCCTGCTTGTCAGGCATGGTGAGGAGATTATCTGAACCCTCTGATTTTTGTCGCAAGCTCCTCCAGGTTCAGATTCTCGCCCTCGACGGTGATGTGAGCCTGACTGTAGTGTTGCAGCCGCTGCTTAAGGTGAGCAGTAATGAAGTCGGGGAGATCAGCCGGTGCAATGTTCCGCAACAGCGGCCTGGGCGATTTCGACTGGTTGATGCGGCGGGTAAGTGCAGAAGCATGCAACTTCAGATAAACCGTTATTCCGGCCATTCGCATAAGTTGCATATTGTTATAAAAACATGGCGTTCCTCCGCCTGTTGCTATAACGGTATTGATGCGTCGGGATAAAGTCCGTATTATAGTATGCTCCAGCAACCTGAACGCATCTTCGCCGTCTTCACGAAAAATTACTTCAACCGGTTTGCCTGTCATGGCAACGATCAGATCGTCGGTATCCGCGAAGTCGTAATGGAGTAAGCGAGCCAGTTTTCGACCTGCCGTCGACTTGCCGCTTCCCATATACCCTACCAGAAAAACCGGTTTGCCCATTCGATGTGTTGTTTAATGCAAAGGTAAGAATGATATGCAATGCACCGCCCATTAGGATAAGGTTTGGTGTCTTCGGTCATGCGGCCATTTTTTGTAACTTTATACCCGTTCATCCCTGTAAAGGGAAGGGCTGAATTTCTGCTTTATATGTCAGGACAAAGTATGCATCAGGTGTTGTTGCACTACTGGGGGTACTCGTCTTTCCGCCCGGTACAGGAGGATATTATCCGCTCAGTACTGGAAGGCAGGGATACGCTGGCTCTGCTTCCCACCGGTGGAGGGAAGTCGTTGTGTTTTCAGGTGCCTGGTCTCATGATTGATGGGGTAACCCTCGTTATCACACCGCTGATTGCATTGATGAAAGATCAGGTGGAGAACCTCCGTAAACGTAAAATTTCCGCTGAAGCCATCTACTCCGGAATGACACCGCGCGAAACGGATCTCGCAATGAACCATGTACTGCACGGTCAGATAAAATTCCTTTATATATCGCCCGAACGTTTGCTTACCAGTCGTTTTCAAACGGCTCTCGATCATATTAAGGTAGGTTTGATTGCCGTGGATGAAGCACACTGCATTTCGCAGTGGGGCTACGATTTTCGTCCTCCTTACCTGAGGATAGCCGAAATCCGCCAACGCCTTCCCGGCGTTCCTGTAATTGCCCTTACTGCAACGGCAACAAAACAGGTGGTTTCCGATATTCAGGATAAGCTCGCCTTTCAATCTTCAAATGTTTTTGAACGCAGTTTTGAGCGAAAAAATCTGGCTTATGTGGTGTTTCGTGAAGAAAACAAACTGCAACGACTTCTAAAAATCTGCAGCAACGTCCCGGGAACGGGCATCGTATATGTTCGTAACCGGAAAAAGACCAGGGAAATTGCTGAATTTCTGATACAAAACCGAATCAGGGCCGATTATTACCATGCTGGCCTTACCCCCGCCGAAAGGGAACGCAAACAGGATGCCTGGAAGAACGGAACCCTGCGTATCATGGTTTCTACCAATGCCTTCGGGATGGGTATCGATAAGCCCGATGTGCGTTTTGTGGTGCATCTCGACCTGCCCGAAAGCCCTGAAGCGTATTTTCAGGAAGCGGGCAGAGCAGGGCGGGATGAAAAGAAAGCATATGCTGTGCTGCTTTACGAAGAAGCTGATATTCTGGATGCCCGCCATAATATTGAATTGTCCTATCCTGCCGTTGAGATCATACGTAACGTTTACAGGGCACTTGGGAATTACTACAGCCTTATTCCGGGAACCGGACGCGACCTTGTAGCCGAATTTGACCTGGCCGATTTTTGCAACAACTACCATTTTAAACCTGTTGTGGTTTTTAACGCCCTGCATTTCCTTGAACGTGAAGGGTATATTGCACTTAATGCAGCTTTTGAAACTAATTCAAAGCTGTTATTTAATATTCAGAAAGATAAACTCTATCAGTTTCAGGTCGAAAATGCATTTTGGGATCCTTTGATCAAGACGGTGCTGCGTTCTTATGGAGGCGTTTTCACTGAGCCCGTTGCCATCAATGAACAGGAACTGGCTCAGCGCTTGTCTGTAAGCCGAGAGGTAGTTGTTTCATGGCTCCATCAGCTGCACAAACTGGAAGTGCTTACCTATATTCCGCAAACCGACAAGCCCCGGCTTACCTTCAGTAGTGAACTGGTAAAGGCAAGCGATCTGACCATTTCGCCTCAGATTTACGATGAGCGGCTGAAAGAAGCACTGCGCCGGCTCGAAGCCGTGATTTCTTATGCCGGAAGCTCCAGCCATTGCAGGAGCCAGCTGCTGATCAAGTATTTCGGACAAACGGATACTCGCAGGTGCGGTATATGCGATGTGTGTCTCGAACGCAACAAAGCCAATTTAAGCGAACTGGAGTTCAACAATATACTTGAGATAATTAAACCCCTGCTTCTTCGTGACACCTGTTCACTGCAGCAATTGCTGGATGCCTGCCCCAGGATCAGCGAGGATAAAGTTATCAGTGCCATTACATGGCTTACCGATAACGAGAAGGTACTTTTGGCCGGAGATGGTATCTTTAAATGGAATTCACGCGATGCACGATAAACTGCCCCTGTCTCCTGAATTTTATGCAAACTCCGATGTGGTTCTCCTTGCCCGTAAGCTGATTGGCAAGACGCTGATTGTTATGCGCGACGGTCAGAGGCGCGAAGCTGTAATTACCGAGACGGAAGCATATGCCGGTATAACCGACAGGGCTTCGCATGCCTGGGGCGGGAGGTTTACTTCCCGAACAGAGGTTATGTATCGCAGGGGCGGATTGGCTTATGTTTACCTGTGCTACGGATTACACTCCCTGTTCAATGTGGTTACCGGCCCCGAGGGTACACCACATGCAATACTCCTCAGAGGCGTTTATCCGGTTCTGAACGACGCCAAAATGAATTTTGGTAATCAGGTACCGGATGATCTCCGGAAGGCCGGCAACGGACCCGGAAAGCTTTCTCGGCTCATGGGAATCGACCGGGATATGAACGGTGCCGATCTTTGTTCCGGCAGCGATGTCTGGATTACCGGAACGGGCATCGAAATTATGGAAGATGACATCAGCGTTTCAACACGCATCGGTATCGGGTATGCCGGAAAGGATGCCGGGTTGCCATACCGCTTTTTTATCGACAGGGCGGTAGCAGAACAGGCAATAAAAAAGACCGGCTATTTCTAACCGGTCTCATATCATTGCAAAGCAGGGAGCTTACTTCACATTCTTTGACAGTTCGGCACCTGGTTTGAATTTAACCACTTTCTTAGCAGCGATCTTGATTTCTTTTCCGGTCTGGGGATTGCGTCCCTTGCGGGCAGCACGCTTTGAAACTGAGAAGGAACCAAATCCTACAAGTGCAACGCGGTCACCTTTTTTAAGGCTTTTTGAGGTGGCTGTAATGAAGGCATCGAGAGCTTTTTTGGAATCGGCTTTGGTGAGGCCTGATTCTGCTGCAATAGCAACAATTAATTCCTGTTTGTTCATTGTTTTCCTGATTTAAATGAATACTGAGTTGGATAACCTACTACAAATATAAGTTATTCATAAGCAAAATCAAGTGTTTTAGCCAAAATCATGTTAAAAAGTTAATAAAACCGGACGTTTGTTAATAACTTGGCTCCGAAAGCGTTGGTATGAAAGGGAAAATCGTATTATACTCCGGCATTTTCAGCCTTTAAAACGGATCAGTGGTTCGCGCATGCCTCTGAGAAACTCTGCAGCCGTCATTGTTTTTTTTCCTGCAGGCTGAAGATCCAGAATTTCCAGCATTTCATCCCCGCATTCTGCAAACAACTGCTTGTTTTCTGTATGAATTTTCCCGGGGTCTGAAGATGCTCTTTTACCGATTCGTTTGGTGCGGAGGATTTTAACGTCGCGCTCGCCGCCTCCGGTGATCAGGGTACTGCCTGCACCGGGGTAAGGACTGAGGCCCCTGACGAAATTATGCACTTCCTGTGCGGTTTTATTCCACTGAATTATACAGTCTTCCCTGAAAATTCTGGGTGCGGTTCTTAGCAATTGTTCGCTTGCAGGCTGCCGGGCTGTTTGCAGGGTACCCGAAGCGATGGCAGCAATGGTTTCAGCCACCAGTTCTGCTCCGGTCGTCATCAGCCTGTCGTGGAGTTCCCCCGCGGTTTCATCAGGCCCTATACTTACTTCCCGTCTCAGAATCATACTTCCGGTGTCAATGCCTTCATCTATAAAAAATGTGGTTACGCCGCTCATATTTTCGCCGTTTATGATGGCATGATTAATCGGTGCCGCCCCCCTGTAATGAGGCAGCAATGAGGCATGAAGGTTGAATGTTCCGAGTTCAGGCACCGACCAAACCTCGGCAGGAAGCTTTCGGAAGGCAACTACTACATACAGATTTGCGCCGAAGGCATTCAATGTATCCAGAAAGTCCTGATCCCGGAGCTTTTCGGGCTGCAACACAGGCAAGCCAAGCGCAAGGGCGTATTCCTTAACGGGAGACATCCTCGGTTTCAGTCCGCGTCCTGCCGGTTTGTCGGGAACCGTAACAACCGCTGAAACCCGGAAGCCGGATTCCACGATCTTACTGAGCGATGCGACTGCAAATTCAGGCGTACCCATAAATACGATGCTGATATCTTTTCTTTCCATTTTAATAATTTTTTTCGCCTGGCCGGAGAATGTAAAGTTAATTCTTCCTTCCGGTTTTTGTTGTCGCGGATGAAATTCATCCGAAAGCCCCCTGCCGTAAACAAAAACACCCGGCATAGAACCGGGTGTCGTGTGCTGTAATTCAAGCTTTAATTCTGTCCTTTGAGACGGGTAATGTATTTTTCAACGTCGCGTGCTTCGGCACTGCGGGGATACTCAACACGTATGCGGTCAAATGCTTTAATGGCCTTATCGGTTTTTCCGGCATCTTCATATGCCCAGGCTGCTTTTTGGAGGAAGAGAGGAGTGGTAAATTCGTTTTTAACAACATCTGCAGCCTTGATATACTGATCCGCAGCTTCAGAAGGCTTGCCGAGTTCCATGAAAGCATCACCAATGGCACCTTTGGCCATGGGCTCAACCATGGTGCCCTTGCCTTTAAACTTCTTTAGATTTGAAATGGCTTCTTCATACTTACCCTGATTGAGCATAATGATGCCGGTGTAATAACGGGCCAGACGACCGGATTTGGTCATGCTGTAGTCGTCCATAATTTCGAGAAAACCGGGGTACATACCGTCGCCGTTGAGTGCAAGGTTGAGTGAATCCATTTCGAAATACCTTTCTGCCATAAACATCTGCTCCTGAGCCTGCTTTTCGCGGGGCATAAGATAAAAACGCTGAAACCCGAAGTAAGCCAATACCAGAAGGGCAATACCTCCTATGATTATACTCAGAAGTTTTTGGTTCTTTTCAATAAAAACCTCTGTTTTGCTGAGGGCTTCTTCTACTGCTATTATTCTTTCTTCGGTGTTGTCGGTCTTTTTTGCCATTGCTTTAAAAAATTAGTCGCGCAAAAGTAAGGCTTTTTTTTTATATCACAAAAGCAGATTATATCGACACTTTCTTTCAGTGCCGGAATACTTTATTCGGGCTAAAAGATTGATTGTACCGGAGATTTTTCCTATTTTTACCTCTTGAACTTCATTCACCTCTTTAATTTATACGATTATGGGAAAAGGAGACAAAAAGTCCAGGCGTGGAAAAATCATCATGGGATCTTACGGTGTAAGGCGCCCGAGAAAAACGCAGACCAACGTTCAATCACCGGTTCCTTCAGCAATCAAGGCCGAAGAACCCGTTGTAAAACCTAAGACGAAGGCAGCACCCGCCGCAAAAAGTTCTGAACCCAAGCCTAAAGCTGTACGTAAGCCCAAAGCCGCCAAAACCGAAGAAAAAACGGAAAGCGAAAGCTAATCGGTTACTGATAACTAATGCCGGAAAGCTGTCTCAACATATCGAATTTACAGGCCAAAAGTAGAAACCAGAGCGAAACCGAACGATTCCTTTGGAATTGCAGCAGATTCAGATTTTGTGATTCAGCTCTTTCACCAATACTAAGTGATGGGGTCTGGTGACTGCATAAACGTCGCCGGACCCATTCTTTAGGAAGTCAGAGGTGCGAAAGTCGATTGTACCGAAAGCATGCAACTGCAGAATAGCGAAGGATTAGAGGGGAAATTGAGTTATTTACAGGGGCCGTGTTTTAAAAACTGCCAGTGCTGAGATTCAGAATGAGCTATAATTTTATTTCTACACTTAGAGATACCAGCGTACGGAACCGGTGGCCCCGTTCTTCAAAATTTCTGAAACTGTCGTAGCTGGATGCAGCCGGCGATAACAGACAGGTTCCTCCTTCCGGGGTGAGTTCCATTGCACGCCCAACTGCCCGGTCGAAACCGGACTGGTATTCAACTGCGGGCCAGAAGGGTTTTACGGATTTCATAAGACTTTGCATTCTTTCACCTGCCGGGCCGGTCAGTACCAGTTGTTTTACCGGCGAACTGCCCAGGTATTCAACGAGTCCCCGGTAGTCAATGCCCCTGTCGAAGCCGCCCAGGATAAGCGTATTGACATTTTTCAACGTTCGCACGGCTGCCATTGCGGCCTCCGGTATAGTGGAGATGCTGTCGTTGTAATACAATTTTCCGTTGAATGTACCAACGAATTCCAAACGGTGCTCAAGCGGCTGAAAACCGGCAACTCCTGTTTCAATGGCTTCAGCCGGAATTCCCGACAGGCTTGCAGCGGCTGCCGCCGCCATTATGTTGCGCAGGTTATGCTCTCCCCTCAGATTTGTTTTAAAACCGGCCGGAAGCAGCAAACGCTCCCTGCCGTGATGCCGGATTACTATTCCTGCCCCCGAAATGCCTATGCCATCGCCCTCAAAAGGGCGGGCATAAACCGGAAAGACCTTCCCGGGTACGGTGAATTCGCGCAGTAACGCATGAATGTTGATATCCGAATGGTCGTAAATGAAAACATCCTCTCCCGTCTGCCTGAGCGCCATTCCGAATTTCGACAACTGATAATGTTTGAATGAACGGTAATGATCCAGGTGTTCCTGATAAAGGTTGAGCAAAATTCCGGTTGCAGGCCCTCTGGTAATATACTCCAACTGGTGCGACGAGAGTTCGCAAACAATCCGTGTCTGCGGATCAATCTTCCCGGCAAGATCAAACAGAGGAATTCCCATATTCCCGGCTATTAAAGCATTGGGGGTATGGGCGGATAAGATGCGGTAAAGCAGGCCTGTAGTTGTGCTTTTGCCTTTAGTGCCCGTAACGGCAATGGTTTGAGCGGCATAGGCACGCAAAAAGATATCGGTCTGGGAACTGATATTTTCCGGAATAAATTCGATACCATCGCGGTTGAGCGAAATGCCGGGCGATTTAATTACCAGTTCAAACTGCCGCAGGTCGGCAGGGCAGGGAGCTCCAAGCATCAGGCGGATGCCCGGTTCCCTTAGTTCGGGGTGCCTTTCGGGAAGGCTGCTGTCGGCATCGGCTACCGTAAGCGAGATACCGGGGCAGGCTTCTTTTAATGATCTCAGGGTGGAAATGCCTTCACGTCCGTATCCGAGAATCAGTACCTCGCGATTGCAGGTTAGTTTCTGCAGCAAATCCCTCATAGCAAAGATTTTGTTAGGATGGCAAGGAACTCTTCCGGCAGATGATGGGCAGATGAGTATGGTTTGCCGGTAATTTCAGTCTTTGCAACGTCGTTCTTTTCTGCATAGTAGCAGAAGAGAGCCGGGGCCTTTTCTTTTCCTGTTTGTTTCAGTGACATTTTGACGGCTTCATTGACCTCGTCGATGGTTCCAACGCATTCAAACGGTTTATTGGCGGAAAATCCGCATAATTCGTCAAATACGGGTATGAGGGTGCTGTCGTTGAGGATGCTGCTCCCTATAATTTCCTCAACCCTTTCTATCCCTGTGAAAGGGGCAAGGATTACGGCCGTGAACAGGCATTTTGGACACTTTCCGCACCACGAATCGGTTTTGCTGCCTGCATTACAACTCCTGAACACAGTATGATACGCCGGCATTCCGGCAAAAAGCGAGGCGATACGGAGTTCACTCAGCGGACGCAAAAAGCTGAAGTAACAGAATTCCGGTGAAATATATGTGCTGCAGTAGCTTCTGAAATCCGTTTCAAACTCTAAGGTTTTAGAGTATTGATGGTTGATTCCCGTGCCCGGGATGGTGGATTCGTTGGCACTCGATTCGTTAGAAAGAGCAATGTATCGGTTCCCCGACAAGAACGAGGCCAGAATGGTGTGAAATGCCAGCATGGCTGAGAAGGGTGTATGCCCGTTAAGAAATCCTTTCTCATTGAGTCTCAGTAATACGGGGTCTATCGTACGCCGGATTTCAAGAATTTCCTCTGGCGGAATACCTGAAGCTTCCACTGTTTTCAGACTTGCACCCCTTGGATTCATAATAAGAGGACGGACATTAAAACCTGATCTCAGCAGGAGCTCAAGCGTTACCGCGGAATCTTTGCCTCCTCCTATGGGAACCAGAACACCCGGACCGGGATTAAATAACTCCGGCGAATGTTCCGTTTCACTTTCCGAAACAATTTCCATAAAGTTATCCGGAGACGCGGTAATCCCATTTACGTAAAAAAACTCTCCCAATCCGTTGAAATATAATTTCTTCCACCATTCAGTCTGAGTTTCTGAAAGTTTACCTGCCCGAATTCTGAGCTGGGGAGAGCAGGTGGCCTTCCAGTAGCTTATCAATTCGATCATTCCGATACTGAAAGCCAGGTTATGAAGCAAGGCAGGGCGGTTATTAACGGCATTCCGGTATGCTGGTTCCAGACTTCCGTAAGGATAAAAAATGGACGGTGCGAATCGGATGGTTTTTCCTGCATTGAAATCAAAGCTCAGGCGTATTCCGCTCTGTTGAATGTCAATGCGGTATGCTGAGAATTCAAAAACCGGATAATCTTTCCTGAGAGACTGGAAAAGGTCCGCATTTGCACTGGGTTGCATCTGGTATGTGGTATGGAATTTGTTAAGATTTGGAGTTGTCAGTATGCAAAATTAAGCAATCGGCCGTATCATTCTCCGAAAACTGCATTTTGCAGGATATTTGCCCGTAAAGCTTTGGAAATTTATTAACTTTCCAAAAACAGATTCCGGCGGTTGTATCGGATAGGAGGTGTGGAAATTCAGAACGATACTTTATAAAAGGGCTGGGAATGATAAGGAAAGTTTCTGCATACTTATCAAAGGTTGGGAGGATGCGTTATGAGTAAATCGAAAATCAAACCACTGGCAGGCAGGATACTTATATCGGTGCCATCGTTGCAGGATTTCTATTTCAGGAAATCGGTCGTGCTTCTGGCTGATCACGGCGAGGAGGGTTCGTTCGGCATTATCATCAACAAACCGGTTGATGTGAGGCTTAGCGATATCGCCAATGATTTCGCCGGTTTTGACGCACCTGTTTACCTGGGTGGTCCGGTAAGTACCGACAGTCTTTTTTTTATACATACCCGACCCGATCTGATTGAAGGCGGAAATAAAATTATGGAAGGTCTTTACTGGGGAGGCGATATCGAGATTGTCAAGCGTCTTATAATTAAGGGATTGCTGAGGAAGGAGGAGATACGTTTTTTTGTTGGTTATGCCGGATGGATGGCACAGCAACTCGACAAGGAGCTCGAGGAAAACTCCTGGGTTGTTTCACTCACCGATACAACTCAGGTTATTCATACCAATCCCACCGATATGTGGAATCAGATGCTCCGCAAATTGGGAAAGGAGTATAAGTTGTGGGTTTATTATCCGCCAGATCCAATTCTGAACTAAAAGGAAAGGAAGCCTGCGATGTTGTGGAAAAACGACAGCATAAGCGAGGGTTTTAACAGCAGTGTAAAGACAAAACCCGATACGGCGCCCCAGAAGTGGGCGTCGTGTCCTATATTGTCGTTGCCTTTCTTCGACATCCAGGCCGAATAAACCAGGTAGAGGATACCGAAAATAAAAGCAGGAATATCGACAGGAATAAAAACAAAGCGTATGGCCGCCAATGGCTGAATCAGTATGCTCGCAAAAAGAACGCCCGCAATGGCTCCTGAAGCCCCGACCGACTGATAATAGACATTATCCTTATGCCGTATAAAAGAGGGCAGCGCTCCGAAAAGCAGGCCTGTGATATAGAGCAGCAGGAAATAATACAATCCTCTGATTCCGAAAAGCATGGAGAAATACTGCTCAACGGCTCTTCCGAACGATAGCAGAACGAACATATTTACCAATAGATGCATCCAGTCGGCATGCACCAGGCCGTGACTCAGCAGGCGGTATGCCTGGCGTCGGTGGGCGACCATATACGGACTCATCAGCAATTTTCCGAAAAGGGTGGCATTGCTGAACGCAAGCACCGAAATCAGCGAAGTAAGGACAATAATTCCAATGGTTATCATTGCGGTTGCTCAATCACCTGCGGGTGAGCGGTATGATCGATTTCGGATCCACGCATGCTGTGCGGAATAAGGTAGATCATCAGCAAAACTATAGCAGCAATGATTGGCCAGATGCGGTTGGCCCGGTTTTTCCACAAGGCATAAATAGCAATCAGCCAGAATATTACTGAAACGGCTGTTTTGTTATCGGTAAGATCCGTCCCAAGAGGCCAGCCGGTCCAGTAGGCGCCGAATGCATATTTCTGCACGACGGGGCCCAGAATCAAACCGCCGACAATGAGAAATACGGTTGTGTAAAGGGCGTATTTGAATGTGCGGCTGCCTTTAACAATAGCTTCGATGCCTGTCCGGGCCGAAAACATCATTGCCAGAAACATCAGTATGATGTGAGGGATAAGCACGAATGCGGGAACGTCACCCTTAAACCGAATAATCACCGGTTCATCCGTAAGTTTAACCGTTTTATCTCCATCCGTAAGGGTAACGTAATATTCAACCTTGCCGGCAGGAGGCTGATGCGGTACATAAGCGATTAGTTTGCCATCCGATGAGATCATTTCCGCTTCTGTCCATTCGTCGAAACTCTTGAATCTCTTGTAGGTAAATACGCCCGAAAGTTTTCCTCCGGGATTGCTGATGCTGATTTCGGCATCGCCCTCTCCACCATAAGTACGGATAAGTTTATAGCGGATACTCTCTCCGCCAAACTCTGTTTCACCGGTAATCGGGTACGTTGGCCCGGTGGTTCGCTGATAATATGCGGAGCCGACAGTAAAAAGAAACGCTGCCAGCCAAAGGATAAAGTTATTTTTCATGTTCAGAATATATCTTATGCCTTTCAGGCGATTTTTCAGGATGCAATGATACGAAAAAAATACTTATTCAGTTCCCAAAGCGGCAGCCGCTGCCGAAGGCGATGGCAAGGAGCCGTTCTGGAGGCAATAATAGCAAATCAGAACCGTTAAAATGTGGATTACCTGAAAAAAAATAATTCTGAAATACATTCGGTTTTAATTTTAGTAACTTTGGCTGTTCAACGAATATGTGAACCGCGCTTTCAGGGATTGATGTGCAACGATAAATTCTGCCCGTGCTCAGGAAAAGACTTAATCAAATAATTGCAATTATTTTCATCGCGATTTCTGGCGTATCGGTTGCTCAGGAGATGAATGGCTTCATTCCGGGCAATTATTCCGGCATAACGGGCAGTCTGATCAATCCCTCTTCCATTCTGAATTCAAAACTTTATCTGGACATCAATCTTGCCGGTCTTCATGTAAATGCCGACAACAACTACATTTACCTTGCTGCCGATGAGTATAAGTTCATGCGGTTTTTCGACTTCGATGCCGATTATCCCGAACACATCGATGAAGTTTCGGGCGATACCAGGAATTTCTACGACTGGTACAATACCGATATGAAGAACGTCTTTTCTCAGGTCAGGGTTATGGGACCGTCGGTTATGTTCGCACTCGGGCATCACGCATTTGGACTTTCCACTGCCTACAGGGTAATGGCTTCGGGTTCAAATGTTCCGTACGATATTGCAAAATTTGCCGTTGAAGGACTCGACTACCGCCCTCAGCAGCGTATTAACTTCATCAACAACAACGATTTCGGGGTCGGTGCTCTTGCTTTGGCAGAAGTTGCCGCCACCTATTCCCACATCTTATATCGCCGCAACCAGGAGCATTGGAGCGGCGGTATTACCGTAAAGGGACTCTTTGGAACCGGCGGGGGATTTCTGTACTCGAACAATGTGGATTACCTGGTTCCCAACAACGATACCTTAATAGTATACAATGCCAATGCATCCATGGGAATTTCCGCACCTCTTGATTTCTCCGATAACGATGTTTTGTTGCCCGGGAATATGTTTCAGGGAAGCGGTCTGGGTTTTGACATTGGTATCACCTATCAGAAAAAGATGCGCGGTCATTCCCCGAAAGTATATTCTGCTCCATGTGAAATTCCTTATCAACCCTATTACTTCAGGATTGGAGCTTCTCTGATCGATCTGGGGAAGGTAAATTTTAAACGTAACCTTCGTACTATGCGGCTCGAAGATGCCTCTGCACGCTGGTACGATATAGGTGGAAGTGATTACGCTACAGCCGATGAGCTGTTTCGTACAATAAGCTTTGAATTTTCGGGCGATTCCTCGCAACTGCTTGAGCAGGATGCATTTTCTGTTGGCTTGCCGGCAGCCATTAGTCTGCAGGGAGATATACATCTAAGAAATGAGTTTTACGTGAATGCAACATGGGTACACCCTGTCCGGCTTTACGAAGCCCAGGTGATGCGACCCGCTCAGCTGGCCCTCACACCACGCTTTGAAAGCCATTATTTTGAAGTGTCCCTTCCTTTAACGCTTTACAATTACTCTCATCCCCGTGTCGGTCTGGCCGCCCGCTTCCACAATATAATAGTTGGAACCGATAAGCTGGGTGGATTTTTTGGTCTCAGCGATTTTGAAGGTCTCGACCTCTACATTATGGTGAAACTGCAGTTCGAGCGCGGAAATTGCCTCAGGTTTAAGAAGAAATTTGGCTGCGGAAACCTCGAATATCTACAGAAGTATTAAAATTCCTAAGAATCATGCTCCCGAACCGGGAAATCTATGCACAGGCAATAGGTGAAATGCCCGTTACCGGGAAGTTGAGCGCACGTCGAGGGCGTCGCGCAGTCCGTTTCCGATTAGCATAAATGAAAGTACCAGTAACAGTATGCACGTTCCGGGCAGTATGGCCAGCCAGGGGTTGTCGAGGATAATGTACGGGTAGTTTTCTTTGATAAGTGTGCCCCAGGAAGGCATGGGTGGCTGAACTCCAATTCCCAGGAAACTTAACCCGGCCTCAGTAAGGATCGCCGATGCGAAATTTGCTGCCGATATTACGATTACCGGACCCATGGTATTGGGAAGGATATGGTTCAGGATTATCCGGCTGTTGCGAAATCCAAGCGCGCGGGCAGCTTCAGCAAACTCCTTCTCACGCAGACTCAGAATTTGTCCGCGTACCACGCGTGCCACTTCAACCCACATAGTTAATCCAACCGCTATAAAAACCTGCCAGAATCCCTTCCCAAGGGCAAAGGTGATTGCTATAACAAGTAGAAGCGTTGGAATTGACCAGATTACATTAATGAGCCAAACGATAAAATCATCCGTTCGTCCGCCAAAAAATCCTGCCAGTGCCCCAAGGAATATGCCCAAAAATAGGGAGATCATTACAGAGATAAAGCCTACCGACAAGCTGACCCGTGCACCTATCATAAGCTGACTAAGCATGTCGCGGCCAAAGCGGTCGGTACCAAGCAGATATCTTTTTTTTATCAGATGCTTGCGGATAAATTCGTTGTGAATGCCTGAAATGTCTGTTTCGGCTCTGGCTTCATTTTCCGGAATTTTCAAAATTTCACGGATGTTATGTCTGTAGGTTAGTACTTCACTGTCTGACGCCCTTTCGTAAACGGTAACGGTAATGGAGTCACCCGCAAGAATGTAGCTGCCAACCGGCAGGTTAATGTCAGAGGAGGGGCATCCGTAAAGCCATCGCCTGATAATGGAACAGAATCCGGGATCGCTTTCTTTTGGCAATCGAAGCATGGTTACGCTGAAGCCGGGTTTCTGACCCGCTATCTCCAGATGCTGTTCATTGGCAAACGGGGTGCTGTCGGGCGTAATTAAGTAGCCAAGGATGGCCGTGAGCAAGGTTATTCCTGTAACGGTAAGAGAGAAAAGGACGGTTCCTGAAGAAAACAGACGCCGCATCGCTTTGGCGGGAGGCGAATCGCTTTTGCCCTTGCCTGTGCGGAATATCCTTTTCATCGACAAAAGAGGTTAAGAGTATACTCACATAGCCGGAATGCCCCGGATTCCGGAGGTGCTTGTTTATGCTGGTATGGACACGGCATGATTTAAAGATTCAGCGGGTTGTGGATAAGATTAGAAATTGCGGTCACCGCTAAGAATGTTTCCAATGATGGAACCTCCGAATCCGGCTGCTCCCTTCGATTCTTCCCGGCCAGAGCGGCTTGCTGCGATGATTCGGTCGGACAGGCGACTGAAAGGCAGGCTTTGCAGATAAACCTGACCCGGACCGGTAAGTTTTACCAGAAACATGCCTTCGCCTCCGAAAAGTGCATTTTTAAAGCCTCCAATAAATCGGATATCGTAATCGACCGATGGCATAAATCCAACCAGGCATCCTGTGTCGGTATGTAAAGTTTCTCCGGCTTTCAGCTGCCGGCTGATGATGGCACCACCTGCCTGAACAAATGCCATTCCCTCTCCACGGATGCGCTGAAGGATAAAACCCTCGCCTCCAAAAAGCCCGGCTCCGATTTTTTTGGTAAATGCAATGTCGATGTCAACACCTCTGGCAGCACAGAGAAAGGAGTCCTTCTGACACAGAAATTCTCCTCCGGCTTTTCCGAGATCGATTGGGATGATTTTGCCCGGATAAGGAGCGCTAAATCCAATTTTACGTTTCACATGACTGGTGTTCAGGAAGGTTGTAATGAAGAATCCGTCGCCTGTCAGCATACGCTTAAAGCCTTTGAATAGTCCGCCTCCGGTGCCGGTTTGCATGTCGATGCCGTCTTCCATGAACATAAGTGTGCCGGCTTCGGCTCTTACCCCTTCCATGGGGTCGAGTTCAACTTCGACCACCTGCATGTCGTCTCCCAGTATGGAATAATCGATTATATCAGCCATTATTTCGATTTTTTGTGCTCATTAATGCAAAAATACCAAGAAAAGCGAGCACCCGGAGTCAAAAAAATCTTTTCAAGATGATGCAGGATATGGAAAAAGTATTATTTTTGCACCACTTTTAAAGACGGTGAGTGTAGCTCAGTCGGTTAGAGCATCAGATTGTGGTTCTGAGGGTCGTGGGTTCGAATCCCATCATTCACCCGAACCGGATTTTCCGGAAAACGTATAAAATAAAAGAGGCTTCATAACGAAGCCTCTTTGTTTTTTCCGGAATCTGCGGTTTATAGTATTGTTTTCGTGTAATTTGATCTATTTGTATTGGGGCATTTTCAATTATCCAAAATAGCTCAGCCGGTTTTTAATTGCACAGATAAGCCTGCATACCCCTGAATGCTGATGTGCCGTTACCGTAAGAAAGTTGCAGTTTAGGCTGAACTGCAACTTAAATTGCAGAAATAGTCTCGTTGAGGTATTATCATCCAAAACCCTCTACATAGAGTAGATTCTCTTAAAATAGTAAATAATTCCAACCTGAAAAAGATTCGATTTGGTTTCAACAACATCATTTATTAAAAATCTCCGGCCTTCTTCTGTCTTCATTTTGTAATATAAATAATTAGCAAATACACTGTATTTATTCAAATAAAGAAATTCTACGCCTAGCTGAGACCCGAGATCAATTCCGCTAATGTCTAATTCAGAATTATCTTCTTTAATCCTTAAATTGCTTCCAGTGTTATATAATATATTTAAGCCGCCTTTCAAAATTATGTCAAATTTGGGATTTTTAATTGCACTGTAGCCTATGCAGGGATTAAAGCTTATCGACTTAATATCTGCATCTCCAGTGCTTCCTGTAAAGCTGAAATCATTATAGAGCAAAGCTACATTCAAGGAAGTCCGGCGGGTGTAGAACTGCTGATAATTTATTCCGAACGAATAATTTAATTTGCCGTTCAGAACCGAGTTGTCTTCAACAAGAGTAAGATTTCCGGTGCCTGACGATGCATTTAGTCCTAATTTAATGTAATCTCTGTATTTATATTTCACGGGGATGAAAAGGGACGGATCTTTAAAAGCATTGTATGCTGTTACTAATTCTGCCAGTGATTTGTAATCATAATAAATACTCTCGTTGCGGGTACTGTAAAATGCATCAAAATCGGGCAGTACGCTTTTTAAAACCGGCAGCAGGTTGTACTTGTGGTCTGCTAAGTTTACAACCAAACCCTGGTCTATTATCTTTATATAAAAACTAACCTCGCCTTTTGTAGAAATAGATTGACCTAAATAACTTGTTCCACCAACTGTGTAGCTGATTAAAACATGTTTATTTTCACGCTCCAATAATTCTGTTTCGAATAGATCGTTGCCATTGTAATACGACCTCAGGTCTTTGGATGGGATGCTCAGCTCTGCATCGTTATATATATAGGTTACTTTATCCTCATTTGTCATTCTGTACGATTCCCTGATCTCGCATTCCCTGATGGTGTCACCAGAGATTTTTACGATGTATGCTGTGTTTTTAACAGAAGGCTGAGCATAAGAACTAGTGTTAATAACAACTGCAATTGCAATGATGCCAGTAATTTTGGAAAATTGGAGTGATTTCTTCATAATGTCTTGATTTGAAGCTTTTTAAAATGATAGCTTGAGTGATGCCGACGGGTAAAGGTACGTAAAGACCCGATTATAGCAAAAAGATGTAATATCTGTCGGGCGGCTTTTCAATATTGTAGCACTTTTTCTTCTCTGAACAGTTCCAGGCGGACTTAATTAAAAGTATTATTTCGCTCCATTTATTAGGGTTGTATGCTATTGACGTGAATTGCTGCTTGGTAAATGTAAAACACATGTATCTATTATCTATAAATTATTTTGGAAACTTATGGAGATTTGGATTGCCGCAATAGTCCGGCGACAGTTGTATGATTATAAGTGAATTCAGCAGAAGTGTTAATTATTTCATAAACTCCGGTGTTTTAATGTTTCGTTTTGTAATTTTGCAGTCCATAAAATACTGTATGAAAACGATCAGGCGTATTTTGGTTCTCTTTGCGCTGGCGGCCTTTCTGGTGCCTGTCAGCGGCGTTATGGTGTTCGTGCACCATTGCCGTAGCATGGAGACAACCGGCTACAGCCTCGACGGGTATGATGCATGCTGCCATTCGTCGCCCTCCGTTTTTGTTGAGCATAAAGCCCCTGCCTGCGATGTGGCTCACCCCGGGCATTGCACACACCATACTTTTATCGACGGTCAGACGTGCTGCTCGGATTCACGGATTTATGTAAAGATAGTCCTCGATTACCTGGCATCCCATGATTATAGTCCATTGGTTGCCAGCGAAATCATACTTCCGGGAATTGTTAACCCAGAACCCGCGAATTCGTTTTTCCTTAAGCGTTTATACACTCAGCTAAGCCATTCGCCGCCTGGCCCTGATCCCTGGCTGATACTTTCCAATCTCCGTTTATGATGTCTGCGTTAAGGTGTTTGCCGGCATGGGTTTCTCATGCCTTTCGGGCACATTTTTAACTCAGTCAACTAATTAACTACGGAGGAAATTTCAATGAGAGTTATTGTTTTTGTCCTGGCGCTGCTTTTTGCAGTTCTTTCAGGCAATGTGCTGTATGCACAAAAACCGGTTACCGGAAAGGTAAGCGGAATTAATGAGAAGGGGCGGCAGGAAGCCTTGCCCTTTGCAAACGTGTACTGGATTGGTACCCAGCACGGTACTACCAGCGATGAGAATGGAAAATTCAAGATCGATCGTCACGATAACCAACTGAATCGTCTTGTATTCAGTTTTATCGGTTACGTTAACGATACCCTTATACTTGAACCCGGACAGAATCAGGTGAGCGTTACCCTGCAACCTGGTGCAGAGCTTGGCGGGGTTGAAATCCGCGAACGCATGGCCGGTAGTTTTATTTCGGGTATTAAACCCATTAAAACGGAAGTTATTACTACTGCCGGTCTTCAGAAACTGGCCTGCTGCAATCTATCGGAGAGCTTCGAGAACAATGCCACCGTTGATGTTGGCTACGCTGATGCCGTTACCGGCGCCCGCCAGATCCAGATGCTTGGTCTTGCCGGTATCTACAGCCAGCTGATGGTGGAAAATATCCCGTTTACCCGGGGACTAGGCTCGGCTTTCGGGCTTACCTACATTCCGGGAACATGGATGGAATCTATTCAGATTTCAAAAGGAACCTCTTCGGTTGTTAACGGTTATGAGTCTACCACCGGACAGATAAACGCAGAGTTCCGCAAGCCCTGGGACAGTGAACGGCTGTTTCTGAATGCATACGCCAACAACGAAGGCCGTTATGAACTTAATGCTCATGCCTCTCACGTGTTGCAGGAAGACAGGCTGAGTACAATGGTGCTCGGACACGTCTCCACCCAGGCCAGCCGCATCGATATGAACGGTGACGGATTTCTGGATCAGCCTTTGACAAAGCAGGTCAACCTTTCGAACCGCTGGAGTTATGAAAAGCACGGTGTTACCGAATCCAAATTTGGCATCAATTTCCTGTACGACGATCGTCAGGGGGGGCAGCTGATAAACCGGACATCGGAAGAAGCGACTGCCGAAGGCAGGTACGTGATGAATATGACAACCCGGAGGCTCCAGCTTTACGACAAAACGGGATTTGTCTTCAACAGCATGCCAAATACAAGTCTGGGTCTTATCTTCAGTGGATTGTACCACGAGCAGGACGCACTGTTTGGTCGTTCAGCGTACGATGCACGCCAGCTCGGATTTTATGGGAACGCCATCTTTCAGTCGCAAATAGGGAATCCCGCGCATACCTATAATGCCGGTCTCAGTCTTATGGCTGACGATTATCGTGAAACATACGGCGATACCACCTTCAACCGTACCGAAACAGTACCGGGTATTTTCGCGCAGTATACCTACAATCCGAGCGATAAGCTCAGCCTTATTGCAGGCATTCGCGCCGATCATCACAGCCTGTACGGAACACTTATAACACCACGTATTCACTTTAAAATCAATATTTTTGAGCATACAGTGCTCAGAGGATCGGCAGGTAAGGGTTACCGCAGCGCCTCTATACTCGCCGAGAATACCGGAATGCTGGTAAGCGCTCGTCAGCTTATCTTTCGGGAAGATTTCAGGATAGAAGAAGCTGTTAATTATGGTATTAACCTTACACAGACCATCTCGCTTGGCGGAAAGCGTGAGATGACGATATCGGCCGATTATTACCGTACCGATTTCGTCAATCAGCTTATTCTTGACCTCGATCAGTCGTTCGATCGTATTGTGGTTTACAATCTTGACGGGGAGTCGTATTCTAACAGTTTTCAGCTCAACCTGGAAGCCCGGTTGTTCGAGGGTTTTGACATGACAGCAGCATACAGGCTCAACGATGTTAAGGCCACAACTGCCGGTGAATTGCGCGTGCGGCCTATGGTAAGTCGTCACAAAGGGTTGTTTACCATGTCGTATGCTACACGTTTCGAAAAGTGGAAGTTTGATTTTACTTCGCAGTATAACGGACGTACGCGTCTTCCTTTAAACGTGCCACATCTGGCGCATGCCGGGTACGGGGATTATTCCCCCGATTACATCACCATACACGCTCAGGTTACGCGCAAGTTTAAAAAATGGGATGCTTACATCGGAGGAGAGAATCTTACCAATTTTATGCAGCATCATCCGGTGTTGCAGCCCGATCGCCCGTTTGAGCCGGGTTTTGATGCCGGCATGATCTGGGGGCCACTGTTAGGACGGATGTTCTATGCCGGTATAAGGTACAGCCTTAAGTAACAAAGCCGGAATCGGGAGCTGAGCTGTGTGGATTTTTGAGGTAATCGCATTTGCCGGCTACGGATTTTTGGGAAATTATAAATTTGAAAAAAAAGTTGAACAATGAAAAGATTTGCAAAGATTACAATCGCCGTTTTGGCTGTCGTACTCTCGGGGAGCTTATCGGCTCAGGAATCCGGGAAGGCCGAAGTGGATATTAAAGTATCATCGCAGTGCAGTATGTGTAAAGAAACCATAGAACGCACCCTGGCTTTTGAAAAGGGGGTTCTGAGCAGTTCTCTCGATCTGGAAACGCATACCGTAAAGGTGGTCTACAGGCCTGGTCGTACCAGTCCCGACAAAATTCGCAAGGCAATCTCGAAAGCCGGCTACGATGCCGACGAACTTGCAGCAGATCCCAAGGCCTATAAAAAGTTGCCTGATTGCTGCAAGAAGCCTGAGGACAGAGAGTTTGACCATTCGGGTCACGATCACTAAACAGGGAAACCCGGTTAACCCGAAATAAAAAATGCATGGCCGTAATCGTTTGTTATCCGGCCATGCATTTTTTAGTTGGCAGGTTTGGAGAGGTGGGTTTGAAGAATAACCCATTTGCCATCGCGTTTTTCCAGAAATCCGGTAAAGCGAAGGTCGGGGTATTCGTACCCTGTGTCTCCTATAGTGAAATTATACTGCAGTACCTGTGAGAACCATGCTGCTTCGCAGGATGGGTGCACGTATATACGGAGATCGCGTGCCGCGATAAAGGTATCTTCGAAGCGTTCAAATTGTCCGGAAAATGTACTTTTTACGGCTTCAAAGCCTTCAAGTACATCGCGGCGGTCGGTTCCTATACTGAATACTGTGGAATCGTTAGCCCAAAGATCGGCGATCATGGCAATGTTTTGCGTTTCATTGGCTATAACGTACTTCTGAAGGGCCAGTTTGATGGCTTCTTTTTCAGCGGAAGGGTCAGGAGCTTTCACAGCGGGGTTGCTGTTGCAGGCTGACGCAAAAAGGAGCAGAAGGGCTGCATACCAGGCTAACCTTTTCATGTCGGTTCGGTTTGAAATTTGACAATGGATATCCGTAAAGATAATCAATCTTTCAAATCCACGAAAACTCTGCCTTTTATTTTGCCGTTCAGGATGAGGTGGATATGCTCAGGCAACTGATGAAGTGTGATTAATGCGGCGATGTGTTTCAGCATGGGTGGTTTCCAGTCGCCTGCAAGTTTTTCCCAGATTTTCCGTCGTTCGGGCATGGGCCAGGTGGCTGATTCTATTCCAAGGAGGTTGATTCCATTGAGGATAAACGGGTAAACCGACGTATTCAGCAGGTGAGAGGCTGCATTTCCGCAAACGGCCACATTGCCGTGGGGATTGCATGCTTTGATGGCTGTGCCCAGATATTCTCCGCCTATTGTATCAATTACACCTGACCATCGGGGCTTGAGCAAGAGTTTTTCGTGATTTCCGGTTTCAATGCGGCCGATTACCTGTGCCGCACCCAGGCTTCTCAGAAAATCGGCGCTTTCCGGTTTCCCGGTTGAGGCTATCACCTCATATCCCAGCGATGCAAGTATATTAACCGCCAGGCTTCCCAGTCCGCCCCCGGCTCCGGTAACAAGTACGGGTCCGGATGAAGGCTTTTGCCCGTTTACTTCCATACGCTGCAGTGCCAGAGCTGCTGTGAACCCTGCCGTTCCAAGCATCATGCTTTCGGCGAAGGAAAGGCCTTCGGGAAGCGGCATAACCCATGCAGCCGGCACCTGAATGTACTGGCCGAAACCACCGGGGGTATTCATTCCCAAGTCGTAGCCGTGCACAAGAACTTTGTCTCCCTTGCTGAATTGCTGGTCGGCGGAGTAAACAACCGTTCCGCAGGCATCGATCCCGGGGGTGTGCGGGAAGGAGCGTGTAACGCCACGGTTACCGGTAGCCGACAACGCATCCTTGTAGTTCAGGGATGAGTAGTGCACCTGAATAAGGACCTCGTCGGAAGGCAGATACGACAAAGGCAAGGTACGGATAACCGGCTGAATACCGGAACCGGGCATTTCTTCGGCTCTCAGAGCCTTGAAGGTTTCGGGAATCATTTTTTTTATTGTTGCGATTGTTTGTATTCGCCCCAGTTCATTTTTTTGTACGTCCCTTCCCCGTAAAATTTCAATATCGGAATCAGCTCCTGCGGGGTTTTGTACCCTTTCAGTTTATAGGTCCAGTCGCTTGCTTTGTCAAGGATAACGTAGGAAGGGTAGAGACGTTCATTTTTCATAAGTGCAAGGGCGAGCTGGTGGGTCGACCGGGCTTTCTGCGGGTTGGGATTTACGAATCGCTGTTCCTTGAACTCCATTGGATCCGGATGTTCAGCATTGAATTTTACAGCATAAAAACGCTTGTTCATGATATCTGCAACGGCAGGATCGGAAAACGTTTCATTATCCATTTTTTTGCACCATCCACACCAGTCGGTGTAAAAGTCGATGAATACCATTTTTGGTTTCTTGCTGTTGAGTGCCATGGCCTCTTCAAACGTCAGCCATTTGATTCCGGTGGCAGATTTTCCTTCTTTTTGCGCTGAAAGCAGCAGAGGAAACAGTATAGCCAGTGTAACAACGGTTAAAAATGAGGTATTGCGCATGCGTGAGTCCGGTTTTTCGTTTATTATCTTCTTTTTCGGTTAAGAAACTGAGCCAATTATACATCATTAGCAGACGTTCATCTGTAAAGGTCAAAATTACTCAAAATCCTGCCCGAAAGAAAGCCCGATTTGACAGATTTTATTGCAGCGATTATTTTATGAAAACACATTCATGCATCAAAGGATCAGGCGAAGCAGGGGAAATTCCGGCCCGCTGTGGGATCAGTAATCGCGGTGACGTTCGATTTCTCGGCGGGTGTCTTTGGTTTTTAGCGTCTCGCGCTTATCGTAGAGTTTTTTGCCCCGAGCGATGGCGATCTTTAGCTTTGCCCTGCCTTTTTCATCAATAAAAAGCAGGGTAGGGATGATGGTAAGCCCTTTTTCGCGCGTTTTTACGATAATTTTCCGGAGTTCCTTGCGGGTAAGAAGCAGTTTGCGGTCGCGTTTCGGTTCGTGATTCAGGTAAGTGCCGTATTTGTATTCGCTGATGTGCATATTCTTTACGAACAGCTCGTCGTTTACAAAAGCACAGAAAGAATCGGTAAGGTTGGCCTTCCCTTCACGGATCGATTTGATCTCGGTGCCGGTAAGCACTATTCCGGCTGTGAATTCTTCCGTAAGGAAATATTCAAAACCTGCTTTTTTGTTCTTAATTGCAATACCGGCCATAGGCTTTATTCTGGACTGCAAAGGTAAGCAAATTGTGGTTGAGTAACGGCAGATCCTTTGTTCCGACGGTTTTCATTGCGTCCCTGACCGGATTGTCTCGCCCGGCTATTGTGAATAACATTCAAAACCGTTATGTTTGTTATAACATTATATCCAAATTGTTATGAGAAAACGTATTTTGACAATTCTGCTTGTTATGGTTGCCGGGGGACTGATGGCTGCTGTTCTTTATTTAAATTCTCTTATGCCTATCATCACCGGATATGCGGCAAAGAACCTGGCCTCGGCGGTCTTCATTTCGGGTCGTTCTCAGGAAGCAGTTGAAAACCTTGATCTGAATTTCTCATTTATCCGCTTTACGAGAAATACTGTTGACATGGAAGGGAAAACGGTTGTCAGCCGGTTCTTGTGGGGTAAATCCGTAGCTATTTTCCAGGAGGGTTTTGGATGCACCCTAATACGTGGTGAGGATGCTGATAAACTTTTAAACAGGATTTTCCCTGATACACAGAGACCTGCCGGTAATCCGGACAGCATTGCCTGGCCTGTTGGAAATCTGATAACCGATACACTTGCGGGAATCGACCGCGAGAAGCTTGCTGAAACGGGTGCCATGCTGATGCAAGGAGATGCCTATGGCGGACATGCCTTTGCTTTTCTGGTGATGTATTGCGGGATTCCTGTTAGTGAATGGTACAATGCAGGCATAGAACCCGATACACGGTTGTTGTCGTGGTCGATGGCCAAGAGTTTTACCAATGCCCTTGCGGGGATAATGAGCCGGGATAAACTGCTGGATGTAAATTTGCCCTCGCAAGTGGATGCCTGGCAGACCGATGAGCGCTCGCTGATTACAATCAACGACCTTCTGCGCATGCAAAGCGGCCTGGAATGGAACGAAGATTACGGCAACCGCTCGGATGTGACACTTCTGCTGCATTGTGAACCGGATTTTGCAGCGTTTGTTGCCGGCAAAAAGGCAGCGCATCCTGCCGGGGAATTCTGGTATTATTCTTCCGGCTCCACCAATTTAGTTTCCAGTCTGATGCGTAAGTCGATAAACAACGATGAGGCGTATTACCGGTATGCATACGAGAAATTGTTTTACCCTCTTGGGATCCGCAATGCCGTGATTGAAACCGATGCTTCCGGAACGTTTGTGGGTTCTTCCTACATTTATGCCACCGCCCGCGATTATGCCAGATTTGCGCTGCTTTACCTGAATGATGGTGTCTTTGACGGGCAGCGCATTCTGCCCGAGGGATGGGTGGATTACTCTTTTACGCCGGTTCCGGGCAGCAGGGGGGCTTACGGAAGCTCTTTCTGGCTCAACCAGTCGAACGATCTGAAATCGGTACCGCGCGAAACTGCTATCTGCAGGGGACATAACGGGCAGCGCATCTTTATCGTGCCGGAACACGACCTGGCAGTGGTAGTTCTTGGTTATTCTCCGAAAGAAACCAACGATATGGATTTCGACCGCCTGCTGGGCGATGTGCTGGCTGCTTTACCCGGCAACCCGGGGTGTCCCTGATAATCCAAAGAGGCTGTGTCACTGCTTGTAATTCCTTTGCAGTGCAGGATTTAACCGGCATTGCATCAAAATTCATTGAAAGGCAGTGATACAGCCTCTGCTGTGATCGTAAAAAAAAGGAAAATCAGAGTTTCAGGGTCATTCCGGCCATAAAGTTGATCCCGGCCTGAGGGAAATAACCGTCGTAGACGCCATAGGTTCCTTCGCTGTAGTAACGGTAGATCCAGGCATTTGTCTCATATTCTGCATTCAGCAGGTTGTTGATGTTTAGTGTAAACTCAATTCCCCTGACAAATTTGGGCGAAATCGTATAACCCAGTCTGAGATTGGTTATCATGTAAGGGTCGAGGCTACGGTCGGCTGAAGAGGTATTGTCGATGAACTGTCGGCTGACATACTTCCCCGATAGGGTGGCATCGAACCCCCTTACAACGGTATACATCACAGATGCACCGGCAATGGCATTGGGAGCGAATGCAATGTTTGTGGTGCCCAGTTTATTTTCTATCTGACTTCCCCAGTTATCCCAGTCGTCCACATATTCGGTGAAATTTCTGATCTTATTAGTGCTCAGAGTGAGGTTTGCCGAGGCTTGCAGTGAGTTTGAAAGTATGGCTGTTCCGCTGAGCTCCAGTCCGGTACGGTAAGACTCCGGGACATTGGTCATTATTGCAGCCCCCACGTCGTTTATTTGTCCGGTCAGCACCAGCTGGTCGCGGTAATACATGTAATAGAAGTTGGCCGATGCTTTCAGGTTTTTGTTGCTGAAGTTGTAGCCTAACTCATAATCGTAAAGCGTTTCAGCAACCGGTGCGGGTTTGTGGGGGTCGGCATCGGTATAGTTGTCGCGATTGGGTTCTCTGTTTGCGATAGCAAAACTCAGATATAGGCTGTTCAACTGGTTGATGGCGTATGAAAGACCGGCTTTGGGATTAAAAAACAGGAAGTTGTGTTTCTGTGTAATGTCGCGCAGATCGTCATCGATGCCGTCAATGCGGTAATCGATGCCACGCAGCTGTAGGTCGCCGTAAAGGCTAAGATTGGAAGTGACCTCGTACAATGCTTTTGCAAATACGTTGAAGTCGCGTTTGTCGCCTGTTCCTTCATACCAGCGGAAGTTATAACCGGATGTTCGGGCAAATTCGGCCCAGATTACTTCACCGTAATGCAGGCCGTCGTAACGGTTGGCAGATCCGCCGGCAGTGAGGTTAAGCCTGTTTTTATCGTAATTCAGCGACCAGGTAAATCCGTAAAAGTGATTGTCGAGATACTTGCGCCGGATCAGGTCACTCTCCTCTATTACCAGAGAATCGCTCCCGGGAACTAAAACGGGAGGTATGCCATAATCGCTGAGGTCTTTGTCGTCCTTAAACTGTTCGTAATACCCGAATCCTTTGGTGTAATGAAGGGCAAGATTGCCGGTGAGATTGCCCGCAAGGCGCTGCGACAGCATCAGCTGGTAGTGATCCTGCTGGTAATTGTCGGTCTCATTATCGTAATAATGTTCATTGCCAAGGTAATCGGTGTAGTAGCCAATTCCGTTGTAAGTCCGGTTAGTCTTCAGGATATCGGAAGGAATACCGTCCCAGGCCTGGTAGGTAATCTCTTTGCCTGAGAGAACATTAAGTTTTACAATGGTGTTTTTACCGTAATATCCTCCGGAAACGTAAAACGACTTCAGGTCAGCGAATGCACGGTCGATAAAACCGTCGGAACTAAGTTTCGACAGGCGGGCATCCATTGCCCATTTGCTGTTGATGAGGCCTGTTCCGGCAGTAACCTGATGCCTGAACGTGTTAAAGGAACCTGCAGCATTGGTGATTTCGCTGTACGCCTTCGTAGAAGGAGCCTCGGTCAGAAGGTTGATGCTGGCACCGAAAGCCGCAGCGCCGTTGGTGCTGGTCCCAACCCCGCGCTGTACCTGCAGGCTTCCTACGGATGAGGCAAAGTCTGGCATATTAACCCAAAAAACGCTGTGCGATTCGGCGTCGTTCAGCGGAATTCCGTTAACGGTGATATTAATACGGTTCATATCGGTACCCCGGATTCGCATACCGGTATATCCGATTCCCGTTCCTGCATCGGAAGTTACGATGGTTGCCGGCATCTGCTCAAGTAAAAACGGAATGTCTTTGCCCTGGTTGTTTCGTTTAATTTCCTTCCCCGTAAGGTTGAGGAAGGTAACGGGGGTTTTATTTCCGGCGCGGGTGGCAGTAATAATGGTTTCTTCCGTGAGAATGGGTGTTTGTACCATCGAAATCAGCATGGTACGGTCGCTGTCGAGTTCGAAATGAGCTTCCCAGGCAAGGTATCCCATGTATGTAACTTTCAGTTTGTAATTGCCGGGCTGAATCCCTTTGAACTCAAACATTCCGTTTTCACCGGTCGCGGTTCTGAGCTGACGGTTGTTGAGGCTTACATGTGCCCCCTGTAAGGTTACGGCCGATTGCGAATCAATAACCTTGCCTTTAAGTGTGAATTGTGCCATTGATAAAAATGGCAGCAGTACCAGCAGTGCCGGTAGTAAGCGCAATTTCATCGTTTTGATTTTTTTTAGATTAAACTCTGGAAGGTTGAATTGGGCCTTTAACCCTCCGTATTCAAGTTCTCTCTACTTCCCTTCGCCGGCATTACCCGGAGCAGGTTCTATGAGTATGATCTCAGCCCGTGTTTTTAGGGCACCCCAATTGGAAATCGCTGCAAAGGTAATAAAAATTATTACGGTAAAAATGTTGGTTATCACAGAAGCTTCGGTGCATTTCAACTAATATACATCAGAAACTGGCCGAAAAGATGAATCGTTTTTCATTATTACTGCCCTGATTCGTTCACCGATTGATTGTGGCTATGCGGGATACGTAATGCAGGCTGGAATCTCCAGGGGAAAATCGTATGAACCCCTGAAATCATTATTTTTGTGATTCAAATGATCTGGAATATGAATACCCGAATGTTGCTGTTTGTTTTACTTGTCCTGATTGCATTCAACGGATGCGACAAGGATAAATTTCCGAACGAATTCAACATTCTTGGCCCCTGGATTGAAAAAGAGGAGGCGGATTTCAGGGTAGAAATAGAGTTCCGCACCAGCAGCCGTGTTTTTCTGAAGCGTTCGCCTGAAGGAGGCATTGACACCCTTATGTACAGGCTTGACAAGGCCGATGAGCTGAGGCTGTTTCTGCCGGCCGATTTCCCTGCCGGCCCCTCTTCGGCGCACCGGATCACATACAGCCAGCGAAGTGAGCAGTTGACCATTTACGGTCTGATGCCTTTGGCAGGAGAAACATCCGTTACGGTATTCAGGCGAAAATAAGCTACAGCACCTTAGATACGAAGATATGAAGATCTGCATCATAAACGGGCCTAATTTAAACCTTACCGGAAGCCGGGAGCAGGGATTTTACGGTTTAAAAGGGTTCGACCAGTACATTCCGGAACTCAGGAATGCGTTCCCGGAAGTAGAAATTTCCTACTTTCAGAGTAATGTGGAGGGTGAACTGATCAACAAGATTCAGGCAGCAGGTGCAGCCTGTGACGGGATTATTCTGAATGCCGGCGGTTACACCCACACTTCCGTTGCCATCGGCGATGCGGTAAAAGCGATTAACGCACCAGTAGTTGAGGTCCATATCAGCAATGTGGGAGCACGCGAAGAGTTTCGTCAGCGCTCGTATATCTCATCGGGCGCACGGGGTGTTATTACTGGTTTCGGACTCGATGTTTACCGCCTTGCCCTGCTCAGTTTTCTGCTGCGCTGATTTTTTTTCCGATACCGAGCGTAAGCCGATGATTCCTCCCAGGATCATTGCAATAAAAAGAAGTTTTAGCAGGTCTTTCGATTCACCGAAAGCAATGATTCCATAGATCACGGCTCCAAGAGCGCCAACACCGGTCCAAACGGCATAAGCACTTCCAAGCGGCAGGGATTTCAGGGCCAGGGCAAGCAGATAAAGACTTACAGCCATGGCAGCAATGGTAATAACGGTGGGCCACAGACGTGTAAATCCATCGGAATACTTCAGCGAAACGGCCCAGACTGTCTCAAACAGTCCGGCGATGAACAAAATTAACCAGGCCATCTTATCGAATTTTTTTTAGGGATAGTTCGGAGAATTTCTTTTTCCGCCTCAGGAAGTGATCGACTACGATGTTGCCCCGGTAGATGCAGGAGACGTCTTCATGCGAAATCATCTTCCGTTTCCGTCGATGAGTGGGGAAGCGCCGGTAGAAGCTCATGTGTGCCCTTACGACTGCCCAGAAATCGGAAAATCCGCCGTCGATAAGAAACTTGAATGCAGCTACTCCGTCGAGCACGAGCCGGGCGAAGAATACAGGTGCAAGCCTTTGTGGTGGCAGATTTTTATACAACATGGAAATATTGTTCCGCATGTTGAGGTAGGTCTTAAACGAGGACTGCTTGGGCAGGGTGCCGCCTCCTACATGAAAGACCTTTGAAACGGGACAAACCATCACTTTGTATCCGGCATGCCTGGCTCTCCAGCAGAAATCTATTTCTTCCATATGGGCAAAGAAGTCGGCATCAAACCCGCCAAGTTCTTTAAACGTGCCAGCTCTGACAAACATGCAGGCACCGGTCGCCCAAAATACTTCAGTAGTATCGTTGTACTGCCCCAGATCGTCTTCAACATGCTGAAAAAGCCTTCCGCGGCAAAACGGATAACCGTATAGATCTATAAAACCTCCGGCCGCACCTGCATACTCGAACTTTTCAGGATTGTAGTACGAACGGATAACCGGCTGACAGGCAGCGATGGATGTGTCGCTTTCCATCAGGTCTATCACTGGCTTTATCCAGTTTTCGGAAACTTCTATATCGGAATTTAAAAGAATGTAATAATCGGCATCCACCCGTTCCAGGGCTTCGTTGTATCCGCCTGCAAATCCGCTGTTACGAGGGTTTGCAATGATTTCAACCTGCGGGAAATGTGCTTTCAGAAACTCAACGGAGCCATCGGAAGAGTTGTTGTCGGCTACAATAATGCCGGCATCTCTGCTGCTGTGCAGAACGACGGAGGGGAGAAATTTCTCGAGAAATTTCTTACCGTTCCAGTTTAGTATAACGACGGCAGTTTTTGGCAAGGCGGATGATGTGTATAGTTACAGTCTTATCCGGGGTTATTGTATGCAAACATACGACATTGCGGCCGATTTTCCGTAGCTTCGTTCTGAAAGCGGATGAAATTTGCGATAAACTTCAGCATATGCTGCAGAATTCCGGATGTGTATTATTTATAAATCTCAGAACAGATCGTTATAATACATCGACGAACGACGCTTGTCTCTGCGCATGGCATCGGAATCGTAATCGATGATGTTGTCGCTGTCGTGGATATCGGCTCCCCGTACGAGTAAGCGCTGCCAGTTGTAGTTCTGCAGTTCGCCCCTGACATCGGAATGTACCAGTTGATAATCGGTGACCCTTAGTCCTGAGCTGATGAATACAAACCGTTTGTTGCGCTCCCGGTTGTTGTTTATGCTGTAATAATGCCAAATCTGGTACGGTATGGAGCCGTATTCCAGCTTCTGGGTTGGTTGGCTAAGGTTATATCCCTGTGTTTCAAATGATTTGTCGATAATAGTGTTGGGCGGGCCGTATTGAAGATATACCCTTCCCATGTCGGTTTCATATCCTTTTTTTACCTGTGTGGAATAGGCCTGATTTACTTTGATCACTTCAAGACGGTAATTATTCCATGCGGCAGCGGGGTCAAACTCGTTGCGCGAACTCCAGAATGCATGAAAGAAATTTTGCAGAATTCTCAGCTCAGTGCCGTTCAGTTGAGTATTGATGAAGATTTTCTCCATTTCAGTTGCAATGGGCGTTAGAGAGCGGATGTACTCTCTTAGTGTATCTGCGTTTGAATATTGCTGTGAGAAGGAGTTTTTCAGGTCGAGATCGGCAAAATTCATAGCTCTGGCGGTTGCAGCCGGGTTGAACCGCTGAAAGAACACCGTGTTTTGCCCGACGATTTCATTGTTTTTGTTTCGAACCAGAATTACCAGATTGTAATTCCCGGAAGGGAGATTGCTGATGTCGAACTCGGATAACAGCACCGTTACCGGCCTGGACGATTCGCGCTTAATCCGCACGTATTCGTTAAGCATTCGGTTGCTTTCGAAGGTTTCTATAAAAGCGGAAACCAGAAATTTCTCCTCGCTGTTTTCCGTGTGCAGCGGATTGTATACCTCAGCGTAGAATGTTATCTTATCTTTTCCTGCCGGATAAAAATTATCTGCAAACGGAACGAAGTCATACCCGCTTTTACTCAGAACATTTTCCGTTGTGGTTTTGGTAAAGGAACCTATGAGCTGTACGCCGGAAATCGAAATGCTGTTATCGGGGAACTCGATGGAAAAAGGGTAGGAGACAACAACCGGTGTGCCGTTTCGGTTGAGATCGGCAATGGAAAGATCGAGTTCGTAGTGCCCGTTACCGAGCATAAAACGCTGCTGGTCAATAAAATTGAGTGAAATCGAAGTGGTGTCTTCCACAACGGGACTTTTCAGTTCAAATTTCCGGAAATCAACGATGGAGGAGTCTTTACGAACAATCATGGTTACCTGAACACTTCCCTGAAACATGCCGTCGCCGGTTTGCCTGTATTCAATCGTATTTCCGATGATCTCCAGATAGGTTTCCAGGTATGGCCCTTCACCGGGGATGTTAAAAGTAGCGTGTGAAAGATATGCTCCAAGTCTGCCATTGCCTGAAAATGCGGCCGTTGCCGACAATAGTAACACCGTAAGGATAAGAATATACCGTTTCATGAAGGGATTTTTTTTCTCTATTGAGTGTTTAAAAAGGCTCCGGTTTACTGATTCCGGAAGGGAATACAAAAATAAGCAAAATGATGGATATTTTCAAGTATAAATGGATAAACTGACTGTGCTTTGACGAACAGAATCAGGACTTTATATTTTTTTAACGTAGTTAGTATTCTGTGTTATGGGGCATTCCTTCGGAAGATAATTTTCTGCAGATCGTTGACTTTCAGGTATCCTGACTTTTTTTAAACAACCGGGATCGGATACCGGAATAATCATTTATCCGTCCCAAATTACAGTTTCGTAAGCTTACTTTCAAAAACAACCGGATTGGCGTGCATTCCGAAGAAGTCAGCACTTATCCTTAAAAACGGAATTATACTTCGGATGGGTTGATTTGTTGCATGCAATTATTTATTATTTTTGTCCGTGTTTTGAAACATTATTTTACATTTTCTGAATTACTTGTGCGACTTTTTTTTATCCGGTATGCCCCTAACAAATGATTTGGCTGACAGGCGATTCCTCGCTTTTATGGCCGATATTCAGAACCTCATTCTTCATCTTGACGGCAATGGAAATATTTACCGCTGTAGGCCGGAATATTTTGTGGAAAAATATTTTACAAGTGGATGTTCCAAAAACCCCGGCATTTTTACCCTGTTTGGTGTCCAAACGGGGAAGCTTCTTGCTGAGGCTGTTGATAAGGCAATTGCAGAAGGATTTGTTTCCTTCCCGTTAACTAACTCATTTGAGGGACTCCCTGATTTTAGTGTTTCGATTACAGCCATCAGCGGAAGGGAAGCTCTGATGGCTTTCAGCCGCATCCCGAAGATTTCTGATGAATCGGAAAGAACGCGGTTTGAAATCAGTCGATTTCGCAGAATTATTGAAAATCTGGACGAAGTTATTTATGAACTGGATGCTGATGGAATTATCACTTATATAAGTCCGGCTGTTGAAAAGCTAACCGGCATACCGGCTGCTGAACTGCTTAATATGTCGGCAAGCCGCTTATCGGGGCGAGATCAGAAGCACCTCAGGGAGCGCATGAATTTGCTGAAAAGCAGGCAATCGCTGATAGGTGAATACAAATACGACAAAGCCGGTGAGGAGATTTGGATAGGTTTTTCTACACGGGCCCTTTTCAGAGAAGGAGAATTTGCCGGTGGTGTTGGAACACTGATGGATATAACCGGAAAGAAACACGATGAATTTGACCTTCGCCGGAGCCGTGAAAAGTTCAGGTTGCTGGCAGAGAATATGTCCGACGTTATTTGGATTTTCAATCCTGTGAATAGGAAATACCTCTACATAAGTCCTAAAGCCACGGAGCTTTTCGGGTATACAGCGGAGGAGATCCAGGATTCCGATACAATGCTGCTTGCATCACCAGATGTGTTTATTATTGAAAAACTGGTATTTGATGATCTTTTAAAACGGTTTGTCAATAATCCGGCAGATCGTATGTATACACGCAAGGAATTGCAAATTACTCATAAAAACGGTCATAAATTCTGGGTGGAAGTTACTGCATGGTTTAACCTTGATCGCAAGGGAGAGGTTGAATTGTACGGAATAACCCGGAACATTGAAGACAGAAAGCAGTCTGAGCTGTGGTTACAAAAATTTGCCCGGGAACTGGAGATTTCCGAATCGAAGTTTTCACAGGTTTTCAATCTGGTGCCTGTGATTCAGGCTATTTGTGATGCTACTACGGGCGAGGTTGTCGATGTAAACCAGCAGCTTGTCGCCACCATGGGTTACTCGCGGGAAGAGATGCTTGGACGCCGCATGCCCGACAGAGAGCTTGTACCCGATGAGGCTACCGGTCGCCGGCTCGCAAAACTCATTCTGACGGGCGAGGAAATAAAGGATCTTGAAGTAACTGCCCGTAAACGAAATGGCGAACCTATCGACCTTCTTTTCTCACTGAGCAGAATCAGTCCGCTGAATGCAGATTATCTTGTTGTAACTGCCGTGGATATCACAGCCATGAAGCGAAAGGAGAGGCATATCCGCCATCTGCATGCCAGGCAGCGTCTGCTGGCGGGAATCTCTGCAATGTTTAATGAGCCCGGTGAGCCAACCGAAAAGATAGACAGTGTGCTGCGAATGCTTGGACTACATACCGGGGTGAGCAGGGTTTATTTATGGAAAAGCGGCGAAAAACAAAAACCTGATGTTCGCTGGAACGAATGGGTAAGGCCTGGCTCGGTGGCTCTGGGAGAGGGAATTGAAGAAAGAGCCGATCCGTCTGTATCTGATTGGAACGGTCGGCTGTTGGAAAAGGGTATTATTTTTTCCGGCAGTACAAGCGAACTGTCCGCTACATTAAACGAACTTTTAAGACGGCAGCAGGTGAAATCTGTAATCGCCGTTTCACTGAACAGTTCGGGAATGAATTATGGATTTTTAGGTTTTGATGAATGCCGGAATTTAAGGGAATGGACTCAGGATGAACAACATCTTCTGCTTACCGTTTCGAATATTATTTCGGATGCGTTGGAGCGCCGTGAAGCCTTTAAAAGGCTAGAAGAAAGCCGCATGCGGCTGAATCTGGCCATTGAGAGCGCCAGGGAAGGTTTGTGGGATCTGAATGTCCGAACCGGTGAATTATACTATAGTGAGATGAGCAGCGAAATGCTCGGACTTGATCCTTCGGAAACGAATCCTCATATCCGCGGATGGGAGACCAGGGTTCTGGAAGATGACAGACCCCGGATATTAGCTCTTTTTGAACAACATCTGAGAGGGGAAACCGAATATTACGAGGCTGTATACCGAATACGTACCTGTGACGGCAGACTTAAATGGCTGCTTGATCACGGTAAAGTAGTGGAGCGCGATGAAAATAACCAGGCTTTAAGAGTAATAGGTATGAACATCGATATAACGGAACAAAAAGAGAATGAGATTCGTTTAAAGGAATCGCTTGAGACGCTTCAGAAACTATTCTCCATCATTGCACACGATCTCAGAGCTCCTCTCAGCAGCTTTCAGATGGCGCTTGAGCTGATCACAAGCGGGGCGGTTACCGATGGGGTAATGCGCGATCAGTTGCTTGCCGACCTGGAAAATGCCTCGCGCATCAACCTGGCACTGCTCGAAAATCTGCTGCAATGGTCTCGAAGCCAAACGAATACCATCCGGCTTAAGCCTGAATCACTGAATGTGGTTGATCTTATCGAGGAGAACATCGGCCTGGCTGCACCAACGGCTAGCCAAAAATCCATTGAGATCCGTAAAACTGGCAGTTCCTTCATTTTGGCTTTCTGTGATCGTGAATCGGTGAATCTGGTAATACGAAATCTAATTTCAAACGCAATAAAATTTACACCGGATAACGGCCGGATTACCCTTGCTGCAGAAGAAATTGACGGGATGGTACACCTGTCGGTGGAAGATACTGGAGTGGGTATGGAGCCGGTCGTAATAGAAAAGCTTTTTCAATCCAGCGGATTTCATTCAACCTACGGAACAAGAAACGAGAAAGGCTCCGGCCTGGGACTCAGATTATGCCGCGATTTTGCTGAACGAAACGGCGGAGAACTCCGGGCGGAAAGCCAGCGGGGTGAAGGAAGCCGGTTTACAATTACACTTCCGTTGGCCTAGCATCCAGTCTGCCGGCGAAGCGCCAGTGCCACCCAGACATCAACCGAATCCGATTGATCAAACTAATTGGTCATTTTCTTCTGCCTGCAGTTTTCTTCCGGCACCTACTTTGTATTACCTTTGAGATACTTAAAAAAATGTAAGATGAAAACCAGGATGTTGATTACCGGACTATTTGGTCTGGCATTGTTAATAAGTGTGCCCGACCTTGCAGATGCTCAGAATACTACTCCCCATGGTAAGAAGGAAGGAGTAAAGAAGGAGCAGCAAAAGAAAATGCAAACTATTCCCGTTGAAGTGGCCGAACCGGGAAAGCTTCCTCCTGGCCAGCAAGGTAAAGAGGTTCGCACGGATCGGGAGCCGGGATTTGAAAGGGCCGGTGATAAAGGCAGGAAGGAAGGATGGACAAAAGACGAGCCGAATCCCAAAAAGCAAGCGAAACTTCGTAAGGAACAGAAAAAACGCGAAATTGAATTGCGAAGGCTTGAGAAACAGCGCTCAAAAGATGCCAGAAAACTGGAGAAACAACGAATGAAGGAAGTCCGGAAACTGGAAAAGCAGCGCATGAAAAAAAACCACAACCTTGAAAAACAGGGTGCAAATGAAAAGCAAATTCCTTCAACAGCAGAACCGGCACCAGTGAAAAGGTCGATTGAGATCAAATAGACCTGATCAGTTACCAGAGCTGACCGGGCTTTTTACTTCAGGCAGCCGTTGGGATTCTGTCTCCAACAGAGTGCCCGAAGTCACTTAGCGGGCAGTATTGAAGAACGATTATAAAAACAGGGGAGAGACTCATCTTTTCCCTTTTTTTATATCCATATTACGTAATTTTGTTTGTAGTTAAATGCAGTAATCTGACTTTTGAACCTTTTCCTTCGGTGGATAAAATGGTGCAATTTTGCGTAAACACTTTCAGAACAGGGTTTAAGAATTAGTATGTTCTATGTTCAGATATTATTAATCAATGACAACTCCAACGGATGATCTCAGCAAAATGCCAAACATCGGCAGCACGCTGAAAGAAAAATTGATGCTGATTGGGATAAACTCAGCCGTTTCATTAAAAATGGCCGGAGCAGAAAATGCTTTCATTAAACTGAAAACAGTTGATAAAGATGCATGTATAAATATGTTATACGCTCTTGAAGGAGCAATTCAGGGTATCCGCTGGCACGATTTGCCTGCAACGCGTAAAGCGGAACTCAAGGAATTCTTCAGGCTGACGGATTCGTAATAAGAGAAAATGCTTCGAATTCCGACAAACGGATGTAATATTTGTTCATCCGTAAATTTCAAATAGAATTGCGTGGCTTCCCGACAGACTGCTTTCTTCCTTTGATCAAATGAAATTTTGGTTTTACTAAATGGTTTATGGAATTGAATATTTATGAGCGTTGCCTGATAAATTACACATTATCTGGGAGTTTATATGATATTTTATGGATTTTATGCATAGATGACGAATAAATATATATAATAATTACTGCATAAATCCGTACTGTCATAAAAAATTTTGTAATTTTATTGATTAAATAGTTGTACCGGAAAGTAATTTCTATATTTGCCCTGCTCTGTCATAAATGAACGTCTTGCTTTCCGATATTCTCTTCACTATTTAACCAACACAAAAACAACCGTATGAAAAAACTGAAATTCCTGAGCTTCCTGATGGCTGCCTTAACCCTTGTGGTTGCATGCTCTGATAAAGATGACGACAAGAATGCCAACCCGCTAATTTCCGTAGAATACAATGGCACCAAATGGGAAACTACTACCGTTGTGGCCAGCTATACTTCAGCCACCGACGGGACTATGATTAATGCAACAAAAATTTCGTCACAGGATCAGCTTGTTATCTCATTTACCGGTACCACCACCGGTACACAAATTTTTGCCGATCCGGGTGAAGGCGCTTTGTTTAGCATTTCATTGGCCGGACTGGGTTCATATACCACACTTTTTACAGGTGGCAATGTGGGTGAACTTGTCATCACAAAGTACGATAATGAAAAGAAATTAATTTCAGGAACGTTCCATTGTACGGCGGAGAATTTCGAAGGGGATGTAATTGAGTTTACCAATGGCCAGTTTAGCAATATTCCTGTTATGAATTAATGCTCTGCTCCTGAAATTATAAGGAGCAGCGCGAGTGGCATCAAACGGAAATATCGGATTATGCAACATAGCCTTTCTGCTTTTTATGGAAAGGCTTTTTTCTTTTCCGGTCTCTCCGGCTGAAGAAAAACCTCTTCGCCGGATTTCCCGGAAAATAAAAATGCCCCGCGAAAAACGGGGCACCGGCATTGTCTGCGGAAAGAGAGGGATTACCTGGCGGTGAACCCGATAGGGGGGGGCGTCATACAATGCCGGCACCCGGCTGTCGCCGTCTGTTTTTCTTTTCCGGTCTCTCCGGCTGAAGAAAAACCTCTTCGCCGGATTTCCCGGAAAATAAAAATGCCCCGCGAAAAACGGGTCACCGGCATTGTCTGCGGAAAGAGAGGGATTACCTGGCGGTGAACCCGATAGGGGGGGGCGTCATACAATGTCGGCACCCGGCTGTCGCCGTCTGTTTTTCTTTTCCGGTCTCTCCGGCTGAAGAAAAACCTCTTCGCCGGATTTCCCGGAAAATAAAAATGCCCCGCGAAAAACGGGTCACCGACATTGTCTGCGGAAAGAGAGGGATTACCTGGCGGTGAACCCGATAGGGGGGGGCGTCATACAATGCCGGCACCCGGCTGTCGCCGTCTGTTTTTCTTTTCCGGTCTCTCCGGCTGAAGAAAAACCTCTTCGCCGGATTTCCCGGAAAATAAAAATGCTCCGCGAAAAACGGGGCACCGGCATTGTCTGCGGAAAGAGAGGGATTACCTGGCGGTGAACCCGATAGGGGGGGCGTCATACAATGCCGGCACCCGGCTGTCGCCGTCTGTTTTTCTTTTCCGGTCTCTCCGGCTGAAGAAAAACCTCTTCGCCGGATTTCCCGGAAAATAAAAATGCCCCGCGAAAAACGGGGCACCGGCATTGTCTGCGGAAAGAGAGGGATTACCTGGCGGTGAACCCGATAGGGGGGGGCGTCATACAATGCCGGCACCCGGCTGTCGCCGTCTGTTTTTCTTTTCCGGTCTCTCCGGCTGAAGAAAAACCTCTTCGCCGGATTTCCCGGAAAATAAAAATGCCCCGCGAAAAACGGGGCACCGGCATTGTCTGCGGAAAGAGAGGGATTCGAACCCCCGGACCCTTGCAGGTCAACGGTTTTCAAGACCGCCGCAATCGACCACTCTGCCATCTTTCCGGGGGCAAAATTACACTATTTTTTTATTCTGCAATGATTTTTTTTTGACTGGGAAGGGCACTGTAATCAGGTGTTTGACTTATCTGCTCGGGAGTTGCCTTTAGCGATTCGCGAATTTCAGGAAAGGGATTGGATTATTTGTATTATAATATTGCCGGCAGGTCCGGATGACGAAGCCTGCCGGCAGGAAAATGTGCTGTTCTTTATGTAGAGATGAAGTTTTACCAGCTTCCGCTTGCTCCACCGCCGCCGAAACCACCACCGCCGAATCCGCCGAAACCACCGCCGCCGCCGAATCCGCCGCTGCCGCCGAAGCCTCCACCGCTACCCCAATTTCCGTTTCCTCCACGTCCGCCGCTACCCATCATGGATAAAAGAATCCAGAAGGGCAGATTGGAAGATCCGATGTTATGGTGACGCTTGCCCGAATTCCGGTTAAGGAAAATGATCAGAAGTATAAAGACGATAATTGGAATAATGGCTGCTCCCGCACTCCCCTTTTTGTCGTAATCTGCAGCTGTAAATCTTCCTGAAGCCAAATCGATAATAATGTCGGTTGCGGCATTAATGCCTCCGTAATAATCGTTATTTCGGAAATAAGGGATCATCTCATTCTGAACGATCCTTCGTGCAAGAATATCGGGAATGATTTCTTCCATTCCATAACCGGTGGCTATGGCGGCCTCACCTTTGCTGTCGGGAGTTTTGGGTTTGATCAGAATGATAACTCCATTGTCGAAGGATTGCTGACCGGCGCCCCACAACTGTCCGATTCGCTGGGCAAGGTCGTCGATGTCGTAACCGTCCAGACTAGCGAGCGTCACTATTGTAATTTGCGTTGAAGTGGAATCGTTGTAATCAACCAGCTTTCGCTCCAGTCGCCCGGTTTCTCCGGCGCTGAGTATGCCTGCAAAGTCGTTGATCAGCCTGGGTGGAACCGGTTTTTCCGGAATGCCTGCCTGCACCAATCCCGGCATCAGGGCCAGAATTATTGCTATAAGGCTAAGTGTTTTCAGGCGAATGTTCATCATTTGCAGGGGTTTAGTTGTTTCCGAATGAAATTTCGTCGGAGAGCTCATTTACATCCCCGGCAGAATAGGGGAAATGTTGTTTCAGTTGTTTTCCGGTTTCCCTGATTCCTTCGATAAGTCCTTCAGCAAAATTTCCATCCCTGAAATGGTCGATCATGATTTGCTTGGTGCTTTCCCAGAAGTCATCGGGCACCGCGGCATTAATTCCCGAGTCCCCGATTATTGCAAAGGAACGGTTCTCCACAGCCAGATAGAACAGTACCCCATTATGAAGTTCCGTTTTATTCATCTCCAGAGTTTCAAACAATTCGGCAGCCCGCTTCAGAATGTCTCCTTTGTGTCTGGTTTCAATATGAACACGGATCTCTCCGGAAGTATCGAGTTCGGCATCCAGAATTGCCTGACGTATTTCATCCTGTTGCTCAGGCGTGAAGAATTTTTTGGCTAATATACCCATTTCTGTGGTTGCGTTTGGCCGGGTAGTTAGAATTGCACTTCAGGGGCTTGTTCAGCTCCGCTTTCAGCCTGGAAGTATGCTTTTTTATCAAATCCGAAGATTCCGGCCAGAATGTTATCCGGGAAGCGACGGATGGTTGAGTTGTACGCCTGCGCTGTTTCGTTGAAATTCCGTCGTTCGACGGCAATGCGGTTTTCGGTTCCTTCAAGCTGAGCCTGCAGGTCGAGGAAATTTTGATTGGCCTTTAAGTCGGGATAACGCTCCACAACAACCATAAGCCTCGAAAGTGCCGAGCCAAGCCCGTCCTGAGCCTGCTGGAACTGTTGCATGCTGGCTTCGTTGAGGTTGGTCGGATCGATGGTGACACCGGTGGCTTTTGCTCTGGCTTCAATCACCTGTGTAAGAGTGCCTTGCTCAAATTCAGCATAACCCTTCACCGTATTCACCAGATTCGGAATAAGGTCGGCACGACGTTGATAAACATTCTCAACCTGCGACCAGGCCGCGGTAACTCCTTCCTCCTGTGTAACAATCTTATTATAACGTCCCGTAAACGACATAATCAGAAGCAATACGGCTCCGGCAACGACAAGCAGTGTAATTAAGGACTTTTTCATGGTTTCCTGTTTTGGTATAAAAGGGTAAAGTTAAATGTTATTGTTATTGATTGCAATGACACTCGAAAATTCCTTTAGCATATCCGGCAGCACTTATTGTGAAATGCCGGTTACGGCTTATCCCGTAACCGGCAGACTTTTTTATTAATGCATGATATTGAGACTTCGGCGGATAAATCCGGTCAGTTCCTCTCCTTTAAGAAGGTTCTGTGCCAGAAGTGCAAGATCAACCATCTGGCGCGCAAGGTTTGTGCGGGTTTCATCCTGCTGCTCCGTATTCATACGTCCGATAAGGGGGTGATTTGTATTAACTACCAGATTGAATGAATCAGGCAGACTTCCCATATACGATGCACCGCCGAGCATCGACATGTCCTTCATGCGCCGCATAAATTCGGGACGGGTGATCTGAACGGGCATGTCGGTTTCACTCAGGCTTTCAAAAACTACATGGAATTTTTCTTTTCCTGCAACTTCCTCAAATACCGGCTTCAGCTTCTCCTTTTCCTCATCGCTGAGTTTTGAGGGCATTGCATCTTCCTTATTGATGAGTTTGTCTACCACATCGGCATCAACCCTGACAAAGGAGGTGTTTTCGAATTTTTGCTCCAGGGTGTTCACGAAATGGTTGTCGATGGGGCCGTCCATCACAAGAACGTCGTATCCTCTTGCCTTTGCCGACTCTATGAACGAGTGCTGTTCAACCGCATCGGAGGTGTATAGGTAAACCAGCTTCTTATCCTTGTCGGTTTGTGCTGCGGAAATATGATTTTTATATTCCTCAAAGGTGAAATATTTGCCTTCTGTATTTTTCAGGAGGCAGAATTTCTCGGCCCGTTCGAAGAATTTGGGTTCTGAAATAATGCCGTATTCAATGAAAATTCTGACATCATCCCATTTCTTTTCAAATTCCTCGCGGTTGTTTTTAAATATATCCTCCAATTTGTCGGAGACCTTCTTCATGATGTGATTGGAGATCTTCTTAACGTTTGAGTCGCTCTGCAGATAGGAACGCGAAACGTTGAGAGGAATATCGGGAGAGTCGAGTACCCCATGCATTAGTGTAAGAAAATCGGGGACTATGCCTTCAACCGAATCGGTTACAAACACCTGGTTTGAGTATAACTGAATTTTTTCCTTCTGGATCTCGAAATTGCGTTTTACTTTGGGGAAGTAAAGAATCCCGGTAAGGTTAAACGGATAATCCACGTTCAGATGAATGTTGAACAAGGGCTCTTCAAAGGTTGCCGGATACAGTTCGCGGTAGAAGTCTTTGTAATCTTCCTCGGTGAGTTCCACAGGTTTGCGTTTCCAGGCAGGATTTACGTTGTTGATGATCCGGGGCTTTTCAATTTCGTTGTACTTATCGTTTCCCTTCTCATCTTTTTCGCCTTCAACTTTTTCCCATGTTTTTTCGTTGCCGAAGCGTATGGGAACCGGAAGGAATTTGCAGTATTTTTTAAGTAGCTCAAGAATCCGGCTCTCCTCGAGAAATTCTTTCGAGTCGTCGGCAATATGCAAAACGATTTCGGTTCCCCGCGTGCTTTTCTCCTTTTCCGTAAGGGTATATTCGGGAGAACCGTCGCATTCCCATTTTACTGCTTTACTTCCGGGTCCTTTTTTATACGTTTTTGTTAAGATTTCAACTTTTGATGAAACCATAAAGGAAGAATAAAAGCCAAGTCCGAAATGACCGATGAGCTGAGCAGATTCTGCTTCGCTTTTACCCTTGTATTTTTTAACAAATTCTTCTGCTCCCGAGAAGGCAATCTGATTGATGTATTTCTCCACCTCAGCTGCGGTCATGCCAATTCCTTTGTCTTTTACCGTGAGGGTGCCCTTGTCCTTGTCGAGGATTACTTCAATGGTAAGATCACCAAGGTCTTCGGTGACGGTGCCCATAGATGCAAGGGCCCTGAGTTTTTGGGTTGCATCCACCGCATTGGATATTAATTCTCTGAGGAAAATTTCGTGATCTGAATACAGGAACTTCTTAATGATTGGAAAGATGTTTTCCGTTTGTACATTTATTTTTCCCGTTTGCATAGCATAAATGGTTTTAGTTTGTGTTTTTCCCTGCTATGCAAAGCATGTGCCATTGGCGGCCTGCTGACAAATTGTCAATTTTTGGTATGAATAAGGCTTCAACGCTTTCGCGGATGTATGTCATCGACAAGCGGGTGGAAAAAACTTTTAGTTATTGATCAGCAATAAATTAATCTGTTTCTTGTGTTTCAACGACAAAGGTGGTGCCGGAATTGGGAGAACTGATGAAGAAGACCTTCCCATTAAGATATTTTTCTGTCAGTATTTTCATGCTGTAGGTGCCAAGTCCGCGGTCGGATCCTTTGGTTGAAAAAGAACGGTTGAAAATTTGCAACTGAACGGCTGGATTCATTGGTGTTGGGTTGTGGACCTTGATTACCGCATTTCCGCGGACACCGCGATAGATTCCCAGGCATACGACCGCCGGCCCGGATTCAGCCTCAAAGGCATTTTTAATCATATTTGTTACAACCCGCTTGAGTATGGTGCGATGCGATACGAAGTCGAATTCTTCGCTTTTTTTGTCTACCAGAAGTGAAACGGACAGACTTGTATATGCTTTGAATTCACCTGCCATTTCCATGACAAATGATGTTGAGTTTATGGATTCCGGGGGTGTGTCCTGCTCGATAAACTGCTCGGTTGAAATCAGCCTGTGAAGATTTATTTCTTCGATCAGTCGGTTGGATGAATTAATCAGCAGAGAGAGAAATTCATCCCGGCTTTCTTCGAACTCCCCTGTTGACAGCAGTTCTGCCATTCCGCTGATATTGTGTGCGGTGTTCAGTATGTCGTGGTAGAAAATGCGTTCAAGCAGCACACGTTTTTTATCGTTGCTGATATCCTGAAGGCAGAAAAGTACAAATTCCCTGTTGCTGATGTGGATTTTTGAGGTATTTACCTGGAGGTTAAGAATTCCGGCAGCCGTATTCAGAACACTTTCGCTATTTGATGTGCCGTCTTCGATGGCGATGCGTATGGAGCGAAGTGCGCCGCATACCCTGCATCGTTCCGTTGATCCGCATTGTTCACCTTTGTGACTTTGACCGCAGCAATTCATAAGCTTGCCGGGTTGTAATCCGAGATATGGTTTTATGTCGGTGATCCCAAATTTAGTCATAAATGCCTTATTGGCATATACCATCTGGTTTAATGTATTTAGTATCAGGATCTCGACAGGTACGCCGTTAAGGATGGCAGCCGCTAAAGGATTGGAATCAATTAGCTCCATATCCTTCTGCAGTTTATCCAAATCCCGGATTTCTGCCGTAAGGGGTTGGTGTTTTTCGTGCATACGCAGAATCACTCTAATGAGGTTCAAATGTAAAGAAAATTTCACTTGATTTGTAATATTCGCATCAGTTTGTTCGATTAGTATGTTAATAATATATTAATAAATTGTTAATCAATTAAATAGAAAATATAACATATGTAGATAAAAAATATATATTATAAATGCTTATGCATATCCGGAAGGGTCTGCAGGTATCCGGTTATCAGGCATGCCCACAATCCTGTGAGTATGGCCTCGGCTGCATCATGGGTTGGATAATTTTTTGAAGGAGTTTCGCTGCTTCTGATCAGTTGCCACGCAATTTTTATCGCATTTTTCTTTGCTTCCTGCCCGGTTCGCCGCGCACGCAACGGAAGAAGCTTCTTGCGCCAGATGCCCGCATCGGTTGTTATTATATTGATTCCCAGCGAAGCAGCTTCCTTTGTCCAGGTAAGTGCCACGGGGCCTCCACCCTCAACAGCCAGGTATTCGAGTTGTACTATGCCTTTAAGTATCGCGTATGCTGCTTTCCGCAGATTTTTCACCGAGCCCATGTTGTGCGAACGATACCATAACAGCTGTCCTTTGCTGTTATACAACGCCAGGCCGGTTTTCACTCCGGCGTCAACGGCCAGCAAATGCCGGACTTCAGGTAACTCAGTTATCATGTGCGAAAGGTAGGAATATCCTTGCAAACGTATTAAATTCCGGAGGTAAATTGGGATTGTATTTGCCGTTTTTAAAGTGCAGGCTGTAATCCCCGGCAATTCTGGTTGCCTGCCATCCTCCTGTCGCCCACATCATTATCTAAATATCTGAAAAGTAAAATGATAAGTATTAACATACGCATAATTTATCTTCATTTTTTCATTGCCATTCAGGGGAAAGTTCCTATTTTAGCCCGGTATTTCAGCGGATATATAACCACTTAAAATATAATCTTATGTTAGATCTCGATTGGACACACCTACCTTTTGGGTATGTAAAGACCGACTACAACGTTCGTTGTTACTACAGAAACGGTAAATGGGGAGAGCTTGAAATTTCCTCATCCGAATTTATCAGCCTGCACATCGCTGCTTCTTCACTGCATTACGGACAGGAAGCTTTTGAAGGGATGAAGGCATTTCGTGGCAAAGACGGTAAAATCCGCATTTTCCGCTGGGAAGAGAACGCCAAACGTATGGAAAGTTCCGCTAACGGAGTGATGATGTCCGTTGTTCCGCACGATTTGTTCCTGAAAGCAATCACTACTGCGATCAGGCTCAACGAGCGGTTTATTCCTCCTTATGGTACCGGTGCTTCGCTTTACCTCAGGCCTCTGCTTATAGGTACCGGTGCCAGGGTTGGTGTTAAGCCGGCCGATGAGTATTTATTTCTGGTATTCGTTACCCCGGTAGGACCTTACTTTAAAGAAGGCTTTAAGCCGGTAGCCCTGCAGGTTGCACGCGATCACGACCGTGCCGCACCAAAGGGTACCGGACGCTACAAAGTTGGTGGAAACTATGCCGCCAGCCTTACCGCCGGCGAGGAAGCCCATGCCGCAGGTTATGCTGCAGCCCTGTTCCTCGATGCCAAGGAGAAGAAGTACATCGATGAAGCCGGACCTGCCAACTTCTTTGCCATCAAAGGAAATAAGTACATTACTCCCAAGTCGGAATCCATTCTTCCTTCCATTACCAACAAGAGCCTGATGGATCTGGCCCGTGATATAGGTATGGAAGTGGAAGTAAGACCAGTTCTGGTTGAAGAACTCGCCGATTTCGATGAAGTAGGCGCCTGCGGAACCGCTGCCGTAATTTCTCCCGTTTGCAAGATCGATGACCACCTTACCGGTAAGGTTTATCAGTTCTGTAAGGACGGGCAGGCCGGCCCGGTATCCACCAAGCTTTACAAACGCCTACAGGCCATTCAGTACGGGGATGAACCGGATATCTTCGGATGGAATTATGTTGTTGAATAATAGCACTGAATGAAATAAAAAAAAGCCTGCATTTGCGGGCTTTTTTTATTTCAAAAGAATTTCTCCCGTAATTTTTTTACAATAATTCAGCCATTTCCAGCTGCATGGCTCTGGCTTCGTCTGCAGCTTTTTCCGCAAAATCGGTGCCGTCAGAAGCGAATATTATGCTGCGGGAAGCATTTACCAGTAATCCGCAATCTTTATTTAGTCCGTATTTTGCTACTTCGCCAAGGCTTCCTCCCTGAGCTCCGACTCCGGGAACAAGAAGAAAATGATCGGGAACAATTTTCCTGACCTCTGCCAGCATTTCAGCCCGGGTTGCGCCAACCACAAACATCGTATTGCCGGGATTTCCCCAGTTTTTTGCTGTGTCAAGTACCCTGGAAAATAATTTCTCACCATCCCCGTCTTCCGAAAGCTGAAAATTGAAAGCTCCCTTGTTGGAGGTGAGTGCAAGCAGAATTGCCCATTTGCCTTCAAATTCCAGGAACGGTTTAACCGAGTCTTCCCCCATATAGGGCGCAACGGTAATTGCATCGAAATCAAACCCGGAGTTGTGCTTTGAGAAAAATGCCTTTGCATACTGAGAAGATGTATTGCCTATGTCGCCCCGTTTGGCGTCGGCAATTGTAAAGCACTGATCTCGAAAACTTTCAAGATAGTCCATCGTTTTGTACAGACTGTTGAGGCCGGCGATGCCACGCGATTCATAAAAGGCAAGGTTTGGTTTGTAGGCAACGGTATAGGGCAGGGTAGCGTCGATGATCTGTCGGTTGAATTCAAAGACCGGATCAGCAGTATTCCTGAGGTGATGCGGTATTTTATCCATATCGCTGTCAAGGCCGACACACAGAAACGATTTTTTTTGACCGATAAGGCCGATGAGTTGCTCGCGGTTCATTTTATTTGGGTTGCAGTTATTCGTTGGCAAAAGTAGGAAAAAAGCCTGCAATGGCAAATAGAAGCACTGGTGCGTACATCCCATGGTGCCGGGGAATGACATGTGTAGTTGTATTCCAGGATGTTTTCCTGGTTTACAAATGGGCTGGAAGCAGAGAGAATGCGTAGATTTTAACCTACTGCTTCTTTCAGCCGTTCGGCATTTTCTGCAAGCTGCAGTGAATCGATCATATCCTGAATGTCGCCGTCCATAAAGGTGGGCAGATTATAAACCGTGAGGTTGATGCGATGATCGGTGATTCGGCTTTGCGGATAGTTGTACGTTCGGATTTTTGCAGAACGGTCGCCAGTAGATACCATGGTTTTCCGTTTTTTGGAAATTTCGTCAAGGTATTTCTGATACTCAAGCTCAAAGAGGCGGGTTCTCAGAATGGTTAGTGCTTTGTCGTAATTTTTGATCTGGGATTTCTGATCCTGCATGGAAACGACAATTCCGGTCGGAATATGGGTAAGCCTGACGGCAGAATAGGTTGTATTTACCGATTGTCCTCCCGGCCCTGAGGAGCAGAAAGTCTCCTTGCGGATGTCGCTGGGTTTGAGATCCACATCAAATTCATCGGCTTCAGGCAGAACCACAACCGAGGCTGCAGAAGTGTGTACCCTTCCCTGAGTTTCGGTTTGCGGCACCCGCTGTACACGGTGTACTCCGGATTCGTATTTCATCAATCCATAGACGTTTTCACCGCTGATATTGAGAATGATTTCCTTGTAACCACCTACAGTGCCTTCAGTAAAGTCGACGAGGTCGATTTTCCATCCTTTTGTTTCACAGAACTTTGTGTACATCCTGTAAAGGTCACCGGCGAAGATGCTGGCCTCGTCGCCACCAGTTCCCGCACGGATTTCAACCACGGCATTTTTACCGTCCTGAGGGTCGGCAGGAATCAGCATTATTCGGATATCTTCCTCCATCCGATCCCTGCTTTCGACCAGAGAATTCATCTCCTCCTTGGCCATAGCCCTGAATTCCTCATCTTTTTCGTTGTAGAGGATATCTTTTGCCGATTCAATATTTGCAAGTACCGATTCATACTCCTTGTAGGCAGCAATAATGGGCTGCAAATCCTTATAATCTTTGCTGAGCTTGATGTATGCCTTCATATCGGCCATGACAGCCGGGTCATTCATCTGTTTTTCAATATCCAGGTAACGTTGATATATGGCCTGAAGCTTATCGAGCATGGATGTCTGTTTTTGGGGTGCAAAGATACGAATTTCCGGCTTAGGTTCGGCGATTCGATGGATGTATCGGAGACTTTAAAAACGGGTAAAAGTCGGATAATCATCAGTCAGAAAGAGACTCCGGCAGAAAGGGAGAGGTATTCTTAGGCCGGTTAATAGATGAATGTACCGTTCCCGGTAATCAGGCTGAGCTTTTTTACCTCTGAGGCTTCGCAGCGACCTACAATCCGGGCGGCGATTCCAAAGCCTTCGGAAAGTTGTATTATTTCTTCGGCTATGGCTTCAGGCACATAGAGTTCCATCCGGTGGCCCATATTAAATACCTTATACATCTCGGGCCATGAGGTTCCCGATTGCTCCTGAATAATCCGGAAAAGCGGCGGAATCTCAAACAGGTTGTCCTTAATCACGTGCAGGTTGTCAACAAAATGCATCACTTTGGTTTGCGCTCCTCCGGAACAGTGCACCATGCCGTGAATATGACTGCGGTATTTATCAAGTATCTGTTTGATTACCGGGGCATAGGTCCGGGTAGGGGAGAGTACCAGTTTGCCCATATCGGTTCCGTGCACTGGCGAGGGATCCGTAAGTTTCAACTTGCCGCTGTATGCAAGCGATTCAGGTATGTCCGGATCGTAGCTTTCAGGAAACAACGAGGCATAGATTTTATTAAAAACGTCGTGTCTGGCGGACGTTAGTCCGTTGCTGCCCATTCCGCCGTTGTATGCTTTTTCGTAAACAGACCGGCCTTCGGATGCAAGTCCGACAATTACATCGCCGGCCTGAATGCGGTGGTTTGATATTACCCGTTGGCGCGGCATGCGGGCTGTGACCGTAGAATCTACAATGATGGTGCGCACCAGATCGCCGACATCGGCTGTTTCTCCTCCGGTTGAATGGATCCCGATGCCATAACCACGCATTTCTTCGAGAAATTCTTCGGTACCATTAATGATGGCAGCAATTACTTCACCGGGGATTTTATTTTTGTTTCTGCCTATGGTGGATGAAAGAAGTATGTTATCGGTAGCCCCGACGCACAGCAGGTCGTCGGTGTTCATAACGATGGCATCCTGTGCTATGCCTTTCCATACGCTGAGATCGCCGGTTTCCTTCCAGTATAGGTATGCCAGCGACGATTTGGTTCCGGCTCCATCGGCATGCATGATGTTGCACCATTCCGGGTCTCCGCCCAGGATATCTGGAATGATTTTGCAAAATGCCTTTGGGTACAGGCCCTTGTCAATGTTCCGGATGGCGTTGTGTACGTCTTCTTTCCCGGCTGAAACACCCCTGCGGATGTATCGTGATTCCTGCGACATAGTTGTTTAATGGACCAAAGCAAACCGGCTGCCGAAGCAGCCGGTTTTTATGATTAATTAAAAATCAGTTGTTTATTCGATTCGTCAATTTTAAATCTGCCGAGCATATTGATGGTGCTTTCTCCCATGAGAACACCTTCGGTGAGTTTATGCGAAACGCTGGCTTCAATGTTTGAAACGGTCTTGGGACCAATTTTAAACTCTTTGATCCTGAATACCGCCCTGTCGGCAATGGAACCTTCGGCCAGAATTACGTTGGCATCGCCGATAAAGTCGTTTTTGGTAATTACGCCGGCCTGAAGCAGTTTCTGCGCTTCGGGAAGTGAGAATATCAGCCCGCGGTCGTTGCGGTCGAGCATTATTTTCACGGTTATGCCGTTTACAATTGCCGGAACGGTAACTGCATTTCCACGACCCACTTCAATGGCTACGATGTTATCTTCTGGATTGATTTTAATATCGACCTTCTGGCTTATCTCCTTGTTTTTCGGTTTTGGGACGTAATCTTTACTCAGTACTCTGAATTCCGTTCTTCGGTTCAGGGCATGGGCAGCTTCTTTTTCCGGGGTTGTTTTCAGCGAATCGATAAACGATTCCGTTAGTCTTATTCCTGCTTTAAACAGGAATCCATCCTTAAGAATGTCTTTTGCCAGTGTCCTTGGTACCCGTTCACCGTAGCCTTTGGCAACCAGTCGTTCGGGGTCAATGCCCCTGTCGATAAGGTAATTAACCACCGATTCGGCTCGGCGCTGCGAGAGGATGTCGTTGCGTTCATCGGTATCGCGGGCATCGGTATGGGAAGCAAGCTCAACCACCACGGTCTCATTTTCAAGCAGGGTTTTTATGAGGCCCTGCAACGAGTCCTGATACTGGGGTTTCAGATCCCATTTGGCCAGGTCGTAAAGAATGTCGGGCAGAACCACCGGTTTTTCCGGAATGGGCTCAAGCATAAAGTCGATAACAAAGTCTTTGTTTTTCTCAAGACCTACCGTGGTTTCCCTGGCTTTTTTGTTGAAATAATTATCTTTCAGCACGGTAAGATCATAGGTTGTATTGGGTTTGATCTGTGATTTGCTGAATGAGTAAAATCCTTTAGGATCGGTTTTGGCATCGACCGACGAGCCGTCTGAACCTGCCAGTCTTACGGTGGCCAAAGGTACAAACTGCAGGGTGTTGTCGTCTTTTACGGTTCCCTGAAGGGTAAATACCAGAGGAGGATTGATGAAGTGATAGATATCGTCTCCGCCTCTGCCGCCTTTACGGTTAGAGGAGAAGAATCCCTGCTCTTCGCCAGGCTGGAAAACGATTGCAAAATCATCGGCCGATGAATTCACCGGGACTTCCAGGTTGACCGGATTTGTCCACTCATCTCCCCGTTTCACGGTACGGAAGATATCGAGACCGCCCAGTCCGGGGTGGCCGTTGGATGCGAAATACAGGGTAGTGTCGTTTTTCAGGAACGGAAATACCTCATCACCGGGAGTATTTACAACCGGTCCGAGGTTCATGGGTTTCTTAAACTCTTCACCCGTACTGGTTCTGGTGGCGATCCATAGATCTTTGCCTCCTTGTCCGTCTTTGCGGTCGCTTGAGAAGATCAGGGTAAGCTCATTGGAGCTGATTGCAGGATGCCCGTTTGTTATGGTGCTGTCTTTTCCCAGCATCAGCACCTGAGGTTCACCCCAGCCTCTGCCCGAGCGTTTTACGGCGATTATGCGGCAATTGGTGGTTTCGTCGTCGGCGCTGCCGCACCGGGTGTAATAAAGGGTGGTGAATTTATCGTTATAGGCCGGAGCACCTTCGTTTGAGCTGGTATTAATCCGTCCTTCCGATTCTGCCAGTACGGGTTCGCTCCATTCTCCTTTTCGGTCCTGGCGGGTTATGAAGAGATCGCTGAAGTTTTGTCCGGTCCAGTCGTCGATACCCTTGCCGGTACTTCCCTCGCGGGTGGAGGTGAAAATCAGCGCATTGTAAAACTTGTCGGCATAGGTTGCTGCAAAGTCGTCGTTTTTGGAGTTGATCTTTTTTACGTTGGTAACGGTGAACTTAGTCGGATTTTCCATCCATTCCATTGCCAGTTCGCACGACCTCAGTCCGTTGGTTCCTCGCGGATCGTCCGGAGCATTTTCGATGTACAGCTGGTAGTAATCTTTAGCGTCGTTGTATTTTTCATTTGCCCTGAGCATGTTGGCATAGTGCAGATATACCACAGGATTTCGGCGGGCATAGTCGCTTTTAATAATTCTTCTGTAGGTAATTTCGGCCCGGCGTGTATTGTTCATCAAACGGTAACATTCGGCCATCTGAAACGAGATACGGTCTTTTTCAGGACGGCTTTTGGTTTTTGAGTAGGCCTTTTTGTAACGGTTTACGGCAAGATTAAACTGAAAGCTGTTAAAGGCTTCTTCGGCAGCTGCAATCCTCCGGCTCTGAGCCTGAGTATGCCCGGCAGGCATTGCCACCGTCAGAATGACAAACAGAATCAGGGTTGCAATGCCCGGAAATGAATGGGTGCGGTATGAGAAAGGTGAAACCATTGGTTGATGCTGATTTGACTGCTAATTTATATATTTTTCCCTTTGTGCCTTTTGTTTTTACGGTAAGGCCTGCGGGTGCAGAAGTCTAACGCTTCCCTGGAAACAAAATTGTGCACTGTATGCATCCCCGTATGTATGTAAGCGGCTTTTTATGCTTTTTGGTCACCTGAACCTTCTTCCCCGGCATCGGGCTCTGAAACATCCCCGATACCGTATGGATCGGAAGGGGGGGCTTCATTTTCAGTATGATCGGTATTCGGATTTTGACCGGCTTCCATAACGCTGCGCCGGATTTCTTCTCCTTCTTTACGCAGGGTTTCACGTGCATTCCCGAATTCACGGGCAATGGAACCGGTTTCTTCCCTGAATTCGCGGGTAATATCGTTCGATGCTTTCTTTAGATCATTCATTGTCCTGCCCAGTTTCCGCGCAATCTCCGGCATCCTTCGGGGACCGAAGATCAGGAAAACAGCCAGCAGAATGATCATGAATTCACCGCCGCTGATGTCGAGGAAAAGAAGTGTGCCGGATACCATATTATCTGCTTAGGGAGTGTAAAAGTACAAAATTATACTTCGATTCCTCCGGCAATCCAGATTAGTTCCTGCCCGGGTAAAATAAAAAAATCCCGCAGCCTTTTTTCGCTGCGGGATTTTTTATTCGGGTACTCCGTATTATTTCTGAAGCTTTTTGGCTTCGGCTTTTTTCTTTCTGCGGTTTTGTGCGCTGCTGATAAAGTCGTATGCCAGCGGCGAGGCTATGAAGATGGATGAGTAGGTTCCGATGGTAACCCCTACAAGCAGTGCGAAGATAAATCCACGGATAACTTCACCGCCGAAGATAAAGATGGCGATAAGTACCACAAGGGTGGTTCCTGCAGTGTTGAAGGTACGTCCCAAAGTACTGTTCATGGCATGATTCATATTGTCGTTCAGCGCGCGCTTCGGATAGAGCCCGATGTACTCCCTGATACGGTCGAAGATGATAACGGTATCGTTGATGGAGTATCCGATGATGGTCAAAAGCGCTGCAATGAATGCCTGATCCACTTCCAGGTTGAACGGCAGGATTCCCGAGAAGATCGAATAAAAGGAGATCGTGATCAGGGTATCGTGCGCCAGAGATATAAGACCTCCAAGACCATACTGCCACTTCTTGAACCGTATCGCGATGTAGATGAAGATAATTAAAAGTGCGAAGAATACAGCCAGAACGGCTCCCTGCTTGATGTCGTCGGCAATGGTTGGTCCGACTTTCTGTGAGCTGAGCCTTCCCAGTACTTTTGCATCATCGTCTTTCGTAAAATCCTGAAGCGTCATGGGATTTTGGTACAGCGATTTCACACCGTTGTAGATCTTGGCTTCAACGAGTGAATCTGCAACCTGTGAATCCTCTTCGATCATGTATTTTGTGGTAATCTTCACCTGATTGTTGGAACCGAAAGTTTTAACTTCCGGAGCCTCGCCCATCTCTTCTGCGAGCAGGCTTCTTACATCGTTGGTGTTGACTTCCTTGTCGAAACGGACCACATAGGTACGCCCCCCTGAGAAATCGACGCCAAAATTCAGCCCCTTTGTAGCAAGCGATACAATACCAATCAGGATGATAATTCCGGAAATGATATACATCTTCTTGCGAAGACTGATGAAATCGATATTGATGTTGGTGAAAGCTGCCCGGGTATAGGCATTGTCGAACGGGATGTTTCTGTTTCTCTTCAGCTGGGCTTCAAAAATCATGCGTGAGATGAAGATGGCAGTGAAGAGTGAAGTGATGATACCAATGATAAGCGTGGTTGCAAATCCCTGAACGGGTCCCGATCCGAATACATACAGCACGATACCGGTGAGAAGTGTGGTTACGTTACCGTCGATGATGGCGGAGTATGCATTGCTGTAACCGTCGGTGATTGCAAGACGGAGTCCTTTACCGGCGCGAAGTTCTTCACGGATACGTTCGTAGATGATAACGTTAGCGTCGACGGCCATACCGAGAGTAAGTACAATACCTGCGATACCGGGAAGGGTAAGAACTGCCCCGAGTGAAGTCAGTACGCCAAAGATGAAGAAGATATTGGTAACCAGCGCAAGGTCGGCAACCCATCCTGCCCGGTTATAATAAAGTACCATGTATATAAGTACCAATACAAAGGCGATTACAAAGGATGATAGTCCTGCCGTAACCGATTCACGTCCGAGTGAAGGTCCTACTACTTCTTCCTGAACGATGCGTGCAGGTGCCGGAAGTTTACCGGCCTTCAGAATGTTTGCAAGGTCAAGTGCTTCTTCAACCGAGAAGTTACCGGTAATGGACGAACGGCCGTTGGGAATTTCATCGTTGACCCTTGGAGCCGAATACACATATTCGTCAAGTACGATGGCGATTTGTTTGCCGATGTTGTCGCCGGTAAGTCTTTTCCATGTTTTGGCACCTTCGGGGTTCATAAGCATGGAAATTTCAACCCTTCCGTTGGGGTCGTAATCCTGACGTGCATCCACTACTGCATCTCCCCCGAGTGGTGCTTTTCCGTCGCGGCTGGTAATTCTGAGTCCGATGAGTTCCAGAATTTCAGGACGATCTTTTTCAGGTTTTACCGTCCATGCGAGTTTCAGATCCCTGGGGAATACCTGGCGGGTATCTTTCAGCATGCGATTTATGCGTGCGGTATCTTTGATGGATGCAAAACCGACGGTTGCACCCTGACCGGGGAAGTATTGTCCCTGCTGATTCGGGAAAATGGCCGGACTGAGGTATGCGAATAATGGATTCTCTTTTGCATAGCGCTCAAACGATTCTTTTTCCTGGGCGGCAGCAGTTGTGTCGCCGATTTTATCGAGGAGACTGGAAGCAGTGGTATCTCCTTCTTCAGCTGCAGTTTCTTCCGTCACGGCTTCTGAAGCTTCCATCGCCAGAGCGGTGGTGTCGGCTACAGCGGTATCGGTTACCTGGCTGGTGGAAGCAAGCCTTCTGTTTGCATCTTCAAAATAAGGTACAAGCTCGGCAAATTCATAGGTTTCCCAGAATTCGAGCTGAGCCGTTCCCTGCAGAAGCTTTCGTACACGCTCCGGTTCTTTGATACCGGGGAGTTCAACCAAAATACGTCCGGCAGTCTGTAACTGCTGAATGTTGGGCTGGGCAACGCCGAAACGGTCGATACGGGTACGAAGAATATTGTAGGTGCGGTCGATGGCGCCTTTTGTCTCTTCCCGGATAACTTTCAGTACATCTTCGTTGGTTGAGTTGTATGAAATTCTGTCCTTCAGTTCTACCGTGTTAAAAATTGCTGCAAGGCTGGCATTCGGATCAACTTCACGAAACGATTCCCCGAAGAGGGTAACGAAATCGCTCTGACTGCTTCTCTGCTTGGCCACCGCCATATCGATGGCCTGCGTGAACACAGGATTGGTGCTATTGCCGGATAATGCCCTGACGATGTCAACAACCGATACTTCCAGCGTAACGTTCATTCCTCCCTTGAGGTCGAGGCCCAGGTTGAGCTCACGCTCCTTACACTCCTGATAGGTGTACTTGCGGACCAGGATGTTGAACACCGGCTGATTCGACATAGAGTCGAGGTAATAATGCTCCCTCGTCTTGCTGATAGAATCAAGCTTGGCTTGCTCCAGCACCGTGTTTCCTTTGGCCAGATCTTTTGCCAGACTAATCGCAACCTCATTCCTGGAGTATTCCCGGGCTTTTTTCTCTACCGATTTGGTAAAAAAGGTGAACGACAGCTGAAAAAGGCTCACAATTGCCAGCGCAATTGCGAAAAATTTAATAGCACCTTTATTCTGCATGGTGAGTTATTTAATTGAATTAGACTATTTTTTTGAGCCTGCAAATATAGAACTTCTATTGAAATTTAACAACCGCCATTTTCAATGATTTTTTTACCACCGGCAAATGCACGCTGTACGGTGTATATATACGAGACTAATATATGTATACTGTCTGCATAGTCACGCTTTTCCCGTCATTTAGCTTTGGTATTGACGTCTATTGTGCACTTTTTCTCTAATTTTACGAAATTATTTGACTGAAACCAATCGGCCATGCGATTATCCAAAGCATTTCTTCTCTCTTTTCTGATATTTTTTCTGGCTGACAGAAGCAGCATCCGGGCCCAGGAATCGTTTGGTTTTGTGATGTGGGACAATATTCCACTTAAAATGAACGGGCTTACTGTTCTTAATCCCTGGGCCGGAGGAATAAATAACGCTCAGTTCGGAAGGATCGACCTTAACGGCGATGGCCTCATGGATCTGATAGTGTTCGACAGGCATGGCAACCGGCTGATGCCTTTTCTGTTTGAACGCAGCGGAAGCGAATGGCATTACGTATATTCTCCCTTTTTCAGGCGCTTTTTCCCGCCTTTAAGTCATTGGTTTCAGCTGCTCGACTATAACGGAGACGGTAAGACCGATCTTTTTACCTATACTCCCGGGGGTATTATGGTGTATCGCAACGATGGCGACGATGTTCCCGATTTCCGGCAGATAACCCATCCCTACATCACCTCTCTCCAGGGAAGCATCTATACAAATCTTCTGGTGACCTACGTAGATTACCCGGCAATTGCTGACCTCGACGGAGACGGCGATATGGATATTCTTACGTTTTGGGGACTTGGCTCATTCGTTGAATTTCACCGGAATATGTCGGTCGAGACTTTTGGATCTCCCGATTCGCTGATTTTCGAAAAAGTTTCCAACTGCTGGGGTCGTTTTGCGGAAAACCCGGAGTCAAACATAATTTATCTTGATACCTGTTCCGGTAGAACCGTGACAGGCGCACTCAACGATACCCCGAAACATACCGGCTCCACCTTTTGTCTGCTCGATATCAATGGAGACCAGCTGCTCGATCTGCTGCTCGGAGATGTGGATTATCCCGACTTTTCGGCTCTGATCAACGGAGGCAGCGATAATGTAAATGCCGTAATGACTGCCCAGTTGCCGGCTTATCCTGCTGAGGATCCGGCTCTGATGTGGTCGTTTCCCCTGGCATGGGTTTCGGATATTGATAATTCAGGCCGGAATGAGTTACTGGTATCGCCTTTCGACCCCAGCCTTGTTAAGTCTGAAGGAAGTGAAAGCGTTTGGCTCTACCGCGATGCGTCGGCCACCAGTACCCCTGAATTTGTGCTTGAGCGCCGGGACTTTCTTCAGCATACCATGGTAGATCTGGGACTGGGCGCCCATCCGGTATTTGCCGATGTTGATGGCGATGGCCTTGTCGATATGGTTGCAGGAAACTACGGCTTGTACGATACGTGTATTGTGAACGATTACGGGCAGCTGAAGTGTTATTACTACAGCCGCCTGGCCTTGTTTCTCAACAGGGGGACGGCCCTGCAACCCTCCTTTGAGCTATACGATGATGATTTTGCGCTTGTATCGGCGCTGCAGATACAGGGTGCATATCCTGCATTCATGGATCTGGACGGGGATGGAGATACAGATATGGTTTTAGGCAGCGACGACGGAACTCTGAGGCTGTTTATCAATCTGGCAGGAGAGGGAAATTTGCCCGTTTATGCAGCCCCTGGACAGAATGCTTTTGGTATCGATGCCGGGGCTTACAGTACGCCTGTGTTTTTTGATGTGGATGCCGATGGTTTAAACGATCTTGTATTAGGAAATGCTGCAGGAAAACTATGGTTATACCGGAATACAGGTTCTGTTCATAATCCTGTCTTCCAGCTAGTCAGCGATTTCTGGGGTGGGGTTAACGTTACCGACCCAATGGTTTCGTATACCGGTTATGCTGTGCCTTCATTTATTCGTGCACCGGATGGTACACCCCTGTTGCTTGTGGGTTCGGAGTCGGGGCTGATGTCGCTTTATGGTGGTGTTTCGGCTGAACCCGGATCTCAGTTTACTCTTCTGGCCAGGCATTTTATGTATATCAGTGAAGGCATTCGTACATCACCGGCTGTTACTGACCTTAACAACGACGGTTATCCCGATCTTGCTGTGGGGAATTATTCAGGTGGTATTACCCTGTTCAGAGGCACTGCGCCGGGTCCGGAAGGGATTGTTGCAGAGCCCGATACGGATGACACCTTTCGGATATTTCCAAATCCTGCATCCGAAACGCTTACCGTTTTATTCTCCCGGCAGGGAAGACATACAGCTAGGATTTTTGACCTGAACGGCAGGATGATAAAAGAAATTCCTGCCGTAGGTACCGCTTCCGTAACAGTCGGAGTGGAAGATCTTCCGGCAGGAATTTATATAATATCAGTCTGCAGCCTGGAAAGGCAGTGGGAGGCATCCAGGCAAAAGTTTTCCGTTATTCGATAACAGCGTTTTTAGGGGGATCGACGGGCTCTTCAAGATTGTCGATAATCAGTTCCCTTGTTTCAAAGTTCAGGGTTGCCCTGCAATGACGAAGCAGGTCGCAGCCCAGCAATCCGTCAACCTGAGGATTTCCCATTCCCCGGAAGGTGCGGTTCAACTGACTGAGGTCAACGGCAGCGATGGTGTAATCCTTAATGACCACCGATCCGATTTCCATGCTTTCAATGTTTGCGATGTAGCTGTATATACTGGTAGCACCGGGTGCCAGATTTTTCCTGGGGTTGCGTTTAAGTTCGGTTTGTTTGACAAATTTCTGCATATGGTCGGTATCGAGAACGGTTTTGGGCGCTCCGGTATCGACCATCATCAGTGCAGGTTTGCCGTTAATGATAACCCTGGCCAGAAGATTGTATCCTCCGGTTTCGAAGTTAAGCTGGATTAACTTTAAAGATGTCATGTCGTAAGGGTTTAAAGTTTGTATGATGCGAAAAAAGAGACCTGATTCCCGGCAAGTCTCAGAAGTTAGGTTTGAGTGCGTACTTATTGTAATATTCCTCGATTATGGCGGTAGCTTCCTCGGCTGTATCAACCATTGTAAAGATATTAAGATCTGCCGGACTGATGTTCAGTTCCGCCAGCATGCGGTGTTGAATCCAGTCGATCAGGCCCTTCCAGTATTCGGTTGACACCAGAATAATGGGGAATCTTACGGTTTTATGCGTTTGGATCAGGGTAATTGCCTCAAAAAGTTCATCGAGAGTGCCGAAGCCACCGGGGAGCACAATGTAGCCCTGGGAATATTTCATGAACATCACCTTTCTTACAAAGAAGTAGTCGAAAGTTATGAGTTTGTCGGGGTCGATAAACGGATTGGCGCTCTGCTCAAACGGAAGATCAATATTTAAACCTACCGATTTTCCACCACCAAAATGAGCCCCTTTGTTGGCAGCTTCCATGATACCCGGACCGCCTCCCGAGATTATTCCAAATCCTTTTTTTGTCAGAAGATAGGCAACTTCTTCCGCAAGTTTATAGTATTTATGATTGCTTTTGGTTCGTGCGGATCCGAATATTGTAACACACGGACCTATACGTGCCATTTTCTCGAACCCATCCACCAGCTCAGCCATTATTTTAAAAACAGCCCAGGAGTCGCTGGTCATGATCTCGTTCCAGCTCTTTGGAGTTATCGCTTCCCTGATTTTTTCCTCTTCATCAAAACTTTCCGAATACATAGTACAGTTCAGTGTGATTTATCAATCAAAAATTGATTTTTTTTCAAGGGTGTAAATATAATGCTATCCCTGTAGAATATCAAAATAAATCAAAGTTTGTTTTATATGGCTTTTTAAGACCTATACAATTCGTCTTTCAAATACCTGCCGGTAATACTGTTTTCGTTATGCATGATTTCTTCAGGTGTGCCGGAGGCGACAATATATCCTCCTTTTTTTCCGCCTTCTGGCCCAAGGTCTATGATGTGGTCGGCAACTTTTATTACTTCCATGTTGTGTTCAATCACCAAAACAGTATTGCCACGGTCGACCAGTCTGTTTAAAACCACAAGCAGTACATTTACGTCCTCAAAATGGAGTCCGGTAGTGGGTTCGTCGAGTATATAAATGGTTTTTCCCGTGTCTTTTTTCGAGAGTTCCGTGGCTAGTTTTACCCGCTGTGCCTCGCCGCCTGAAAGGGTAGTAGACTGCTGTCCCAGGGTTATGTATCCCAGGCCCACCTCTTTAAGTGTCCGGATCTTTTGCAGGATATGGGGTATGTTTTCAAAAAAATCAACGGCCTGGTTGATGGTGAGGTTCAGCACATCGTTGATGGATTTGCCTTTGTATCGTACTTCCAGGGTCTCACGGTTGTAACGTTTTCCACTGCAGGTTTCACAGGGAACCTGAACATCCGGCAGGAAATTCATTTCAATGAGCCGCAGCCCAGCACCTTTACAGGTTTCGCAGCGTCCGCCCTTTACGTTGAACGAAAACCGCCCTGCCTGATAACCCCTGATTTTTGACTCAGGCAATGAGGCAAACAGTTTTCGTATTTCATCAAAAACTCCGGTATAGGTTGCGGGATTTGATCTGGGCGTCCGGCCTATGGGCGACTGATCGATTTCAATGACCTTGTCGAGATGCTCCAGGCCGAGAATCTTTTTGTATTCGAGCGGATTCTTGTCTGACTTGTAAAAGTGCTGACTCAGCACCGGATAAAGGGTTTCATTTATAAGGGTCGATTTTCCGCTTCCCGATACCCCGGTAACACAAACAAAAAGTCCCAGCGGCAGGTGTAGGTCAACACTCTTCAGGTTGTTGCCCGAAGCTCCCAGGATCGAAATCTGTTTCCCGTTGCTCTTTCTGCGAATTCCGGGAACAGCTATCTTTTTTCTTCCGTTCAGGTAACAACAGGTTATTGAATTGCATTGGAGCATCTCTTCCGGAGTGCCCGTTGCGACGATCTTACCGCCATGCCGGCCGGCCCCCGGACCTATATCTACGATAAAATCCGACGACAGTATCATGTCCTTGTCATGCTCCACAACAATTACGGAATTGCCGATGTCGCGCAGATCCTGAAGTGCTTTTATCAAACGCTGGTTGTCGCGCTGGTGCAGCCCTATGCTCGGCTCGTCGAGAATGTAGAGCACACCGACCAGCTGGGAACCGATCTGCGTTGCAAGTCGTATGCGCTGAGCCTCGCCACCCGAGAGACTGCCTGCCGTGCGGTGAAGCGTAAGATAATCCAGCCCCACATCCAGCAAAAAACGAATGCGTGTCCGTATCTCCCGTATGATCTCGTGGGCGATTGTCTTTTTTCTGAGGTCGGTAAAGAGATCCTCACGGGTGAACCAATCGTCGAGCATCGCAAGCTCCATAACGGAAAGCTCTGCAATGGTACTGCCGCCGATTTTAAAATTCAGCGAATCCTTTTTCAAACGACTGCCGTTGCATTCCGGACAGGGCTTCAGATTCATGAAGCTACCGGCCCATTTGCGAATACCGGCAGCATTATTCTCCACCGACTGGTTGGTAATATAGTTTACAAGTCCTTCAAAATTAAGAGAATAGGATGATGTTACGCCAAGGTATTCGTTCTTTACCTTCAAAACTTCATCGGTTCCGTAAAGGATTGCGTTAACGGCTATTTCGGGAATTTCTTCGATGGGAGTGTCGAGGGTAAACCCGTATTTTTCACCCAATGCTTCTATCTGTCTGAATATCCAGGTTCCCTTTGCTTCGCCCAGCGGCGCAATTCCTCCTTTTTTAATGCTTTTCTTTGCATCGGGTATAATCTTGCCCAGGTCAATTTCGGTAATAGTGCCCAGTCCGTTGCAATGCGGACATGCCCCATAGGGGGAGTTGAATGAAAATGAATTGGGTTCGGGTTCGTCGAATGAAAGTCCGGTTGCGGGATCCATAAGGTTGCGGCTGAAGTATCTTCCGGATGAACCCGCCATTTCAACCACATACATGCTTCCCTTGCCATGACGCAGCGCGGTTTGTACCGATGCAGGGAGGCGTTCGGCTGAATTTCCTTTCAGGTTGATACGGTCAACCACCAGTTCGATGTCGTGTGATTTGTACCGGTCGAGCTGCAGTCCGAAGCCGATTTCCCGCAGCTCACCATCAATACGCGCTTTCAGAAACCCCTGTCTGCGCAGTTGCTCGAACAGCTCGCGGTAATGCCCCTTCCGGCCTCTGATAAGCGGAGCGAGAATGAGCAGGTCGCGGCCTGCATACTCTTCACGTATCAGTTCGATGATCTGCTGCTCGGTGTATCGTACCAGGGGGTTGCCCGTTACCGGGGATATGGCCTCCGATGCCCTGGCAAACAACAGCCTGAGAAAATCATAGATTTCGGTTATAGTACCGACGGTGGATCTGGGGTTGTGCGATGTTGATTTCTGTTCGATTGAAATTACCGGGCTAAGTCCGTTGATTTCGTCAACATCGGGTCTTTCCAGGTTGCCGATAAAGTGCCGGGCGTAAGCCGAAAAAGTCTCCATATACCTGCGCTGACCTTCGGCATAAATGGTATCGAACGCAAGAGAAGACTTTCCGCTTCCGCTCAGTCCCGTAATCACCACCAGGCGGTTGCGGGGGATTGCAACGTCGATATTCTGAAGGTTGTGAACCCTGGCACCGTAAACGCGCAGCTCCGGGTTTGCCTGGTCTGCTGATATTGGTTCTGCTATGTCGCTAATGACTTCTTTAATAGACATGCTGTATTAGTTCTCTTTCGGGATGGAGGGCCGGCGGTCGTTGAAGATTGCATCCCCGTCATTTATCCCGCGGTTCAGCTTTTGAACCGAAGTATAACCTTTTTCCGGCAATTCGATGCTGTAACTCTTTCCCTTTGCGACGGTAAGCTGGTCGGTTCTGAGCCAGGGATTGAATTCTTTAAGAATTTTATAATTCACCTCGTTCCGGGCTGCAAAGTTAATCAGATCCGCAATACTGGTGTCAACGCTCACCGTATAGGTAGGAACCGGCGGGTAAAGATCGCGGTTACGCAGGAAAAAGCCGTAAGCGGTCGGATTTTCATAGATGAGTTTAAGCGCCAGGATACGGTAGATGTACCTTGAGGTTTCCTGATTCAGGTATAGATTGTAAAAATCACCGGCCGACTGCCGCTCCTTCTCGCGCGTGATGCGTCCCATTCCTGCATTGTAGGAGGCGGCGGCAAGTGTCCAGTTTCCATACTGACTGTAAGCGCTTTTCAGATACCGGCAAGCAGCTTCCGTCGCTTTTTGTACATGATATCGCTCATCCACCTGATCGGTGACTTCCAGGCCAAACTGCCGGGCGGTTTTGTCGAGAAACTGCCAGAAACCGGCCGCGTTCGAGGGTGAAACAACATTCATTAGCCCGCTTTCAATCAATGCCAGATATTTGAAGTCGTCGGGTACTCCGTTTTCACGAAGAACTCCTTCCATCATCGGGAAAAAGCGGGCGGCCCGCTTCAGCATAAGGATGGTGTTTGAATGCCAGTAAGTATTCACCAGTAGCTCCCTGTCGAGGGATTCCCGGACAAAATACTGATTGAGCGGCACTGCTTCCCCCGCAAATGTGAGTTCGTCGGGAAGAGGAACCGATAAGGCCTGATTGCTGGTAGTAAATGCCTCACGGTACTGACGGTCTTTCTCTTCACCGGACCCGGTCAGACTGAGAGCTGCAAGTCCGGCCGATAAAGCGATGACCAGGATTAAAAAGGGAAGAACATATTGCCGTTTCATAAACTTCATCAGGTGTTTCTTTACGGATATAAACGCCAAATTGCGTTTTCCCGTATAATTTTTATTAATTCGGGAGGCTGGAAAGACGGAACCGGCACCGCCTACCGGATTCCCGTTATTATTGAATGCCTGGCAGTGCGGTTTGGCGGAAAACTCAGGGAAAAACGGGGTCCAGTTCCCGGAAGAGCGGAGCCTCACGGTCTTTGGCAGAGAGAACGGGATCGGGATAATTCCATTGGATGTTCAGGTCGGGATCGTTCCAGCGTACACTGCCCTCGGAAGCTTTGTTGTATTCATTCGTGCATTTGTAAAAAAACACAGTATCGTCTTCCAGCGTCAGAAATCCGTGCGCAAAACCGGGCGGGATCCAGTACATCCATTTATTTGTATCGTTCAGCTCAACAGCTACCCATTTGCCATACCATGAAGATCCGCTGCGGAGATCTACTGCAACATCGAGTACCGCTCCGCGCATAACACGTACCAGTTTACCCTGACTGAACGGCGGTTTCTGGAAATGAAGACCGCGCAAAACGCCTTTCATGGATTTACTTTCGTTATCCTGAACAAAATTTATGTCGATACCGGCAGCAGTGAACTTCCCGCGGTTGTACGATTCAAAAAAATACCCGCGCTCATCGGTGAAAACATCGGGTTTGATGATCAGTACATCGGGTATTTCGGTAGGCACTATTTCCATATCGGTAAAAAAGAAAACAAAGGGGTCGTTTAAATTCCGGTTTTCAGCCGGATTCTGAAACAGCCCCTCTGCGGTGTATCAGATGTGAATTACTTCATCGTATGCAGCGGCAACGGCTTCCATAATGGCTTCCGACATGGTGGGATGGGGGTGTACCGATTTGATGATCTCCTCGCCGGTAGTTTCCAGCTTACGCGCTACAACCACTTCTGCGATCATTTCGGTTACATTTTCACCAATGAGGTGTGCACCCAGCCATTCGCCGTACTTTGCATCAAAAATAACTTTCACAAACCCCTCTTTTGCACCGGCAGCGCTGGCCTTTCCGGATGCAGAGAACGGGAATTTGCCGATTTTGATCTCGTAGCCGGCTTCACGGGCAGCTTTTTCAGTCATTCCAACCGAAGCAATTTCAGGGTGCGTATAGGTACATCCGGGTATGTTGCCGTAATTGAGGGGCTCAACGTGCTTTCCGGCAATTTTTTCCACGCAGATCATACCTTCGTGCGATGCAACGTGTGCCAGGGCAGGTCCGCCGACAATATCACCGATGGCGTAAACGCCTTCCACGCTTGTGCGGTAGTAATCGTCCACTTCCACCTTGCCGTTTTTAATGCTGACACCGGTTTCTTCCAGTCCGAGACCTTCCAGGTTGGTGCTTATTCCTACGGCAGAAAGAACGATTTCTGCTTCGATGATCTCTTCGCCTTTTTTTGTCTTGACGGTAACCTTGCACAGATCACCTGAAGTATTCACCGATTCAACGGTTGAAGAGGTCATGACTTTCATCCCGGCTTTCTTGAAGCTGCGTTCCAGTTGTTTTGAAACTTCTTCATCCTCGACGGGAACAACATTGGGCATAAACTCAACCAGGGTTATCTTGGTGCCGAGGGCATTGTAGAAATAGGCAAACTCGGATCCGATGGCGCCTGAGCCGACAACTACCATGCTTGCAGGCTGTTTGGGCAGGTTCATGGCTTCCCTGTAACCGATGATTTTTTTACCGTCCTGTTTCAGGTTGGGCAGTTCGCGTGAGCGGGCTCCGGTTGCCAGAATGATATGACTGGCTTTAAGTTCCGTCTTTTTTCCTTCAGCGTCGGTTACCTCAACGGTTTTGCCCGGTTTCAGTTTGCCGGTACCGGCGATGAGTTCAATTTTATTCTTTTTAAACAGGAACTGTATTCCTTTGCTCATGCCTTCTGCAACACCGCGGCTGCGTTTTACGATGGCTTCAAAATCGGCTTTTGCTTCCCCTTCAAGGGTGATCCCGTAATCGGCGGCATGGCTTACGTATTCATAAACCTGGGCACTTTTCAGCAGTGCCTTGGTGGGGATACATCCCCAGTTGAGACAAATGCCGCCCAGTTCGGAACGTTCAACAACACCTACTTTCATCCCAAGTTGGGAAGCCCGGATGGCTGCAACATAACCGCCGGGGCCTGAGCCTATTACGATAAGGTCAAAATTCATAATGAATGAAATGTTTTAATGTTTTGCAAAGTTAGAAAATTACAGGGCTTCAACAAGCAGGAAGTGGTTTTGTTTGTCCGAAGCTTCCTCAGGGATGCATAAGGCTGGTCAGGGTTGCAGATTCCGCTCGAAGCCGGTTTCCAGGGAAATAAAGGTTTCGGTGAACGTTATTTCAGGGATCGACTGTATTTGCTCCACAATTACCCGTTTCAGGTCTTCGTTGTTTCGGGTGTAGATTTTTACAAGCAGCGAGTATTTTCCGGAAATATGGTGGCATTCGACAATTTCCGGAATCTTCCGGATTTTTTGGAAGACCTCGTCGTGGGTGGAATTGGTAGTTAAATTTACCTGAATGCCTATGAACGCGCAGGTGTGAAACCCCAGCCCGCGCGGATTCATGCGAAGTGCCGAACCGGAAATCGCTCCGGCTTCTTCCATGCGGGCTACCCTTTGATGTATGGCAGCTCCGGAAACCTTGCAGCGGCGGGCAACCTCAGTGTATGGCATCCGGGCATTGGAGCCCAGAAGATGGATGATTTTCCGGTCGAGACTGTCAAGATGAAAGTTGTGTGCCATATTTTGAAGGTAATTATCATATATTTCAGCAAAAATACAAATACGGCTTACGAAATTTAAATAATCCGGACCTTTTTTCTTAAAGATGGTAGTTATTGCTGTATTATTACATAATACCGATATTTTTGTACGACACCTGAAACGATGTTTTCTCAATTATGATATTCACCTTAAAATCTTACCATTATGAAATTTGATCCGGCGAGCCAGCTTCAGGACCTTCGTCAGTTCGGCGAGTTTGGCGATGTAAATCCTTCCGTATGCGATTCTGCGACGTTTACATTTATGCAGGCGAAAACCATGACCGATACGTTTCATGGTGAAACGGAAGGTTGTTTTCTTTATTCACGGCACTGGAATCCAAGCAACAAGTACCTGGCCGATGCCATGGCTGCCATGGAAGGTACCGAAGCTGGCTGGGTAACCGGCAGCGGAATGGGCGCCATTACTTCCACCATTCTTCACCTGGTTAACTGCGGCGATCACATCGTTTCAAGTGTTACCACCTACGGAGGAACTTTTGCTTTCCTTGCCAACTACCTCAAGAAATTTAAAGTTGAGGTTTCCTTCGTCGATATTACCGACCTGAAAGCCGTAGAGGCAGCCATTCGTCCCAATACCCGGCTTATCTATACCGAAACCATGACGAACCCGCTGCTGCAGATATCCGATATCCCCCGACTCGCCGATATCGCAAATAAAAGCGGGATCAAACTTGTTGTTGACAATACGTTCACGCCTATGATCGTGAGCCCCGCCAGACTGGGTGCACACATCGTGGTTTACAGTCTTACCAAATTCGTTAACGGAAAAAACGATTGCGTAGCCGGAGCCATCTGCTCAAGCAACGAATTCATCAATTCCCTGATAGATGTTAACGACGGAACCGCTATGCTGCTTGGGCCGGTGCTCGATCCGTTCCGCTCCTCATCCATACTCAAGAACCTTCATACGTTACACATCCGCATGAAGCAGCACAGCCTCAACGCTGCTTTCCTGGCCGAAAAATTTACTGCCATGGGCCTCCGGACCATTTATCCGGGACTGCCCCCGCACCCCGGCCATGAGTTGCTGAAATCGATGATGAATCCGGGTTACGGATTCGGCGGAATGATTGCCATCGATTTAGTTACTGCCGAAAAAGCTTCTGCCCTGATGGAAGATATGGAGCTCAACGACGTAGGATATCTGGCCGTAAGTCTGGGCTACTTTAAAACGCTCTTCAGCAATTCCGGAAAAAGTACTTCAAGCGAAGTTCCCGAGGATGTTCAGCGTAAGATGGGACTCAGCGAGGGACTCGTACGCTACAGCGTGGGTCTCGACAACGACATCGAACGTACCTGGGAACGCATTGAACAGAGCATGAAAAAGACCGGTTTAATTAAATAACCGATGATTCTGTCTGTTTCGGAATCAAATGTTTAAATATACTTCGCAAGCAAAAAACGGATTCTGCAAAGACTCCGTTTTTTTTCTGTCTTCATGTTGAATATGAGACGTTTGCCGGATTTTCGGAAACGTATTGATTCCGAAAATTTTATGAGTGGAATACGAACCCCTACGCGTATGCCGGTGCAAGGCAGAGTTCCGTTTGCCGGAGGGCAATGGCGATAAACTCCCTGTAATCGCGCGGTTGCAGTCTGTTGTTGTAAAAAAGCAGCATGCCCGTCACCGAGTGGCGAAGATTGTCGAGTATATCCCTGTTGATTTTTTCTGCATACGGAAGTGCGCCGGTAAGCGCTTCTACGTCTTCCCCGAACAACTTGTCGGAAAATTCATAGATCGTTCGTGCCGTTGGGTGTTTTGAGCCGATATCGTTCATCTTTTCCACAAAAAACAACTCAAAAATCCCCGGATATTGGGTGAAGTAGGAGATGTAGGCTTTCACGCGCACGTTCAAACGCTCTCTCCCGGGTTCCATTTCTGTGCCGACCTCGTTTACCAGGGTCTCGCATTCTTCCATAAAATCGTTAACGCAAAGGAAAATAAGCTCGTTGAGATCGCGGAAATAGTTATACATGGTCGCAAAGGAATAACCTGCCCGCTCAGCAACGGTACGTACGCTCAGAGCTTTTAAACCTTCTCCTTTAAGGATTTCGCGGGTAGCATCTTTAAAATATCCGCGCATACGCTGCTCCTGAAGTTCTTTGTTAGGTGCCATAGCAATTTGTTTAAAGGTGCAAATATAGTGTAATGCTATTAAAATAATAAACAATGTTAATTATATTTTAATATTATTTTTGATTCGGATGGTTTAGTGCAGTTAATGTCTTAAAATACTGGGTGTTATATTAATTATTGTAAACGTGTTTCATTATCCATTCCGTATGACTTCATTGTTTGCTGTGTGTCTTGAAAGCAGGAAGCCCGGTGCAAACCGGGCTTCCTGGAAAATCAATCACGAGTATTTGATTAGTGGGTAACCATAGGTTCAAGACCTTTTGCCTGTTCGATGAAGTCGGCAACTTTGTCGAGCGAAGGAACGACGCGGGTTAACTTTTTTGCTTCATTCACTTCTTCGAGTTTTGCGTGCAGGTTCTCTGCATTGCGGGTTCTCAGTTCTTTAACTGTATCAACGCCCGAGGCTTTAAGCAGTTCGGCAAACTGGCTGGCTATGCCTTTTATCCTGAACAGATCTGCCATATTAACCCAGTCGAGAATTTTTCCTTCGTCAACTCCGCTTGCTGCGGCTATTGCAACGCGTCCTTTTTTTGAAGCTCCTTCTTTCAGTAAGCCTTCAACGGTTTTTATACCGGCTGCTGCCAGTTTTTCCTGGTAAACAGGTCCGATTCCTTCAATATCTGCAATGGATGCCATAGTAATAAATTTTTGGTTTTTAATCGTTTTGTTCAAAGTTAACCACAAAGGAGAAACTTGCAGGCATTTTTTCCGGTAAAGTGACGTATGCAATTTATCAGAACATGTTGGGTGTACGTTTCAGGCTTCAGATTTTGCTCTTCCCGTTTTGGCGTGCGCTGTTTTTGAATTTGTACTGCAAAGCCTTACGTTGCAGTTCGCCCTTGCTTCTTCGGTTGCTGATAAGTTTCATGATCTCGCCGGCCGAATAGGTGTTCGGGTTTGAAGGAGAAACAAGCGTTTGTGTTTCGGTATTGGCAAAGAGGCCCGGGGTTTTACCGGCCCCCGATTGCTTTACAACCGGTTCGCCCTGGATTACTCCGTTTACAAAGTCGAACGGCATTCCGTCGGGTTTGCTGTAGAAAAAGAAGTTGTTGTCTTCGTTTACTTCGCTAAGATCGTTGAATCCGTCGGCAAGAAGTACCAGGTAGTACTTCCCGTTAAGGTGGGAAGGCATGCTGTAAGTGAACAGGAAGTCGGCTTCCGGGTCGTTGTAGAGCGCGCCGGCCACGCTCTGAGCCGAGGGAACATCTATGTAATTCCACCAGCTGCCGGCAATGCCGTAACCGTCGGGCCAGTACTCATTGTCACCGGGTGTGGTGCTGAACTCATTTGTGTAGTAGTCGTGTATGATAATGTCGTAGTCGTTGGCGTCGTAAGCATTGTAATACATGTACAGTATACTCCAGCGCGAGGAAGCTCTTACGGTTTGGGTACCTGAGTTGTAAACATTATAGGTTATCTGACGGTCGAGGGGATCCTGCGATTCGGGGTTGTCTTCGTCCTTAAGGTTCCAGGCAAGAACGTCCAATCCTGTGGATATGTTCTCGTTGCCTACCTGTCCGGATGAGATGTTTATATCGGTTTTATTCTGGGCCACAAAAGCGGCAACACAAAAACTCTGGACAAAGAAGTCGTAATCTACCCATATTGTACCTTCATTTCCCCAGGTGCTTCCCCAGGTATTCATCAGTTTGAATGCATTTCTGGAGTCGTCGTAACCCGACATTACCATAGCATGGTAGGCATGCTGCATGCCGGGGTTAAGATAGGTGTCGTAGTCGATAACCGCGCTGCTTTTCCATTGCATGAAGCGGTCGCCAAGTCTGGCGCCTATCACTACCGGCCTGCCTTCTGCAAGATAAGCCTTGAAATTTTCGACCGTCATGCTGGCTGCATTGTTTTTGTCGGCTATCTTACGGTAGTTAACCAGGCGATTATCTCCGGCTTCCTGATTCCATGCCGGCAGGGGAGTTTCGCTGCAGTCGCCCAGATTAGTGTATGGCACAGATGCCAGCGAGGCTCCACCCCGGGTGATCAGCTGATCCATGGCCGATTCAAACTGAGTCCCGTTGCAGTTGCTGCCTTTCTGAGACGAAGGAATGGCAAGGAAGAGGTCGCGCGGACTCGTTTGATTGGAAGCCTGGGCAAGCTGCGTTTTTGTCCACTGGTTGTCGATTCCGTTGAGAGCCGTTTTCATATTGTAGCCCACAGCCCATGTAACACAGGTTCCGTATTTACCCTGGTCGCCTATGGGAGGAAATTTGCTGCTGAGGTCTGTTGCCGTTGGTAAACCACCGGTATTTTCATTGATTACAATATCCTGCGGAATTTCCTCAAGCTTCTCACCCTCCGCATTCCAGCTGGCAAGCACGCCTACCAGAAGCTCAGTAAGAAATTCGTTGACATCCTCATTCTGGCAAGAGGTAAGGACAAAGGGAGACACTGCAATGGCCAACATGGGAATTGTAATCCCAAGGATGGCAACTTTTTTTAACCTTGATTTCATCGTTTGGTGTAATTGGATTATTCTGCAATTAGCGGAGTCAGATCGTGGAGATCAGCAAATTTCGTTCCGCTGGTGTTCAATTTCGTCGGATTGCTGATCATAAATCCCCCGGTTTTGGGTCTGCCGTTTATAAAATAGCTGTTGCTCAGATCGAATCCCGAAGTGGCGGCCGATTTTTCGAAACTTACCATTCCGAAAAAAGTACAGCCGCTGATGATGGATTGCCCGGCAAATTCGATGTTGTTCAGGAAGGCTGTTCCGGAAAAGCGGGAATCCAGAATGTTAAGCCCGCCGGCAAAACGTGCATACGAAAACTGGGCATCGTCGCGAAAGCGTACCAGCGAGAAATCGCACCTTCCGCTGCAATCAAGATTGCTGAATCGTGCCGCTCCCCGGAAATCGGAGCCCTGAAACGAAGCTTTTCCCGCAAAGGAAGCCTTAAAGAAGTCGGCTCTTCCATTAAACAACGCTTCCTGCATGCTGAAAGGCTGTTCCGCCTGAATGCCTGTGAACCAGGCCACTTTCCCGTTTAAATGCATGTTGTTAAACGATGCTTTTTCGCGAAAGATTGCTTCAGTAAAGTTAACATCCCCCATTACTGTGCTGTTGCTGAAGTCGGCTTCCCCCCTGAAATCGCAGGCTTCGAAGGTGAGGGATGATTCGAACCGGGTGTTGACGCTGCGGTTGCCGTTGACCGAATTGCACCGGACTGTACCCATGAAGATGCAGTTTAGAAAGGTAACAGGAACACCGATGCCGGCAGTTTCACCGGAGGAACTGTATATTGACCTGGATTTCACCTCGGTGAAATCCAGGTCACCGGTTATGATCTTGTTGCTGATAACAACGGGCTTTCCCCGGTCTATGGTTTTTACTATGGCTGAGGGACTTATGCCGTTGTTGGTGTTGCTTTCCGTCCTGCCCTGGCAGCCGGCCGTAAACAACAGTATGGTGGCAAATACAATGAGGATGCGTTTCATGATAAAATTGGTTTTACTGTATACAAAGTACGAGATTAATACGATATAAAACTGCCCGATTCCGCAGTGCCGAATGGAATTGATCATTTTATGTCTGCATGCCGGTAAATACAAAAAGGGAATAAAAACCGAAGGTTAATGTGTAAATTTGCGGCAATAACTAAAATTCTATGACATTTTCCGAACTCATACATACACGGCAGAGCGTTCGTAGGTATGCTGCCACTCCCGTTGATTCTATTGCAGTTGCCTCTTGTCTTGATGCCGCCCGTCTGGCTCCGTCGGCCAGTAACTCCCAGCCCTGGAAATTTATAGTGGTTGATGAAGATCCGCTGCGTACCGAAGTGGCAAAGGCAACGTTTTCCGATATACAACTGATCAATAAGTTTACCGTTCAGGCTCCGGTTATTGTGGTGATTGTCATCGAAAAGGCTCGCTGGTTTACCCGACTGGCCATGCAGGTAAAGAAAAAGGAGTGGCCTCTGATCGATATCGGTATAGCTGCCGGACATTTCTGCCTGCAAGCCGCCGAACTGGGATTGGGTACGTGTATGATCGGCTGGTTCGACGAGAAAAAGTTGCAGAAACTGCTGCATATCCCGGCCGGCAAGCAGATCGGGTTGCTGATTACCCTGGGACATCCCGAAGAAGGGTATACTTTGCGACGGAAAATCAGAAAAACAGCGGATGAGGTGGTGAGTTATAATAAATATTGAGAGGTTTTGTAAAAAAGATGAAAATAGTTGTGTTTGTCAGGGTTATAATGAGTTAACCTCAACTATAAAGCAAATTGTGAAAGGGCCCCGTTTAATCTTAACAATGGAACTTTTATAACACTCGGAGTTTGCGGACAGCAATTTTATTCTATCGGTGAGAAGAGTTTTTCTTCGCCAGTTATAATTATACTGCATTCAATACCGGAAGTATCAAAACGTTTTCCCTGCTGCACTAACAAAATTTTTCAGTGAATAAAACTCCTTCCATCATAATCCGTGAAATCCATTCACATGAGTATATTCTCCTGGAAGAGTTCCTGTATGAGGCAATCTTTATTCCGGAAGGCGTTGAACGTCCGGCCATAGAGGTAATTAAGCGACCGGATCTGGCGGTTTACTATACGGATTTCGGAAAAGAAACCGACTTCTGCCTTATTGCCGAATGCAAAGGAATGCCGGTTGGTGCTACATGGATCCGTTTGTTTCCGGAAAACAGGAAGGGTTATGGATTTGTGGATGCCCGGACACCCGAGATATGCATGTCGGTTCTTCTGCCTTATCGTAACAAAGGCACGGGAACCATGCTGCTTGACGAAATGCTCGAATGCCTTGTTCGCAGTGGATACAAGCAGGTGTCTCTCAGCGTGGATGAGGAGAATTATGCATTTCGTATGTACCGTAAGGCTGGATTTGAAACCCTCAGCTCCGACGGGATTTCCGCTATCATGATTAAAAAACTGATAAATTAACTTCTTTCAGATAGCCGGTTTTCCGGTTACTGAAACGAATCCGGAGTGCGTATACTGGCTGCCTGACAGCTATTATTAATGGCGATGATCTTTAAAAAAAACTGTCAAAGACCGGATTAACTTATTGCAAACGGCTCTGGATGAGCTATATGTGAAAGGCAATGCGAAAGCAGCCGGGAAGTTCTATTCGGAAAATTATACTGCTCATGCAGGAAGTAAAACCTACCGTGGCCGGAAGTTTATCCTGAAGTACGCAACAAGCCTCCGGAAAACCATTTCCGGGATTATAGTCCTGAAGACCGGATTGCTTTCCGATAACGGGAATCGGATCTGCTGGAGACGTACCCTGAGCGGTATGCACCGGGCATCCTTCCGGGGTATTCCGGCATCGGGTAAAAAGGTTAAATGAAAAGATATGGCCCTCTCCCGCACAGAAGATTAGATAATAGCCGAAGAATGGCTTTCGTCGGATCTGGCATTTAAGTTAATGCTTAAAAACCGCCCTTAAATTGAGATTTTACCATTCATCGCATTGTCTGCAACTACCCGGAATTTTGCAGGTTTTGAAAGAAGAATTTTCAGGATTTTGCTGACTGGCTTATTGTTTGCGAAGAGTTTCCTTTATTGGGATTTTTTGAAAATACAATTCCCGGTATCCTTCATACAAAATCCCCACACACTTGTCTTTCGTTATCGTAAGACATGAGTACCCAAACCCGTTTTCTTCGTTCAGCAGGACCCGGAATTCTTCGGGCCATGAGTTTCCATCGTCTGTACTTGCTTTCAGGGTCATGTTCCTGCGTTCGGAAGTGTGTGCCGGGTTGGAAAAATAAAGTACCGGGATGGCTTTACGGTCGGTTTTTACGTTGCCGGATATCAAACTGGCCATGCAGTTTGGCTCGATCAGCGCATGATTCGAAGAGGGGTGAAGCGTCCAGCTTTTTCCCAGATCCCGGCTTATTGCTACCGCTCTGCCGTTTCCCTCATCTTTAACTATGCGGTTAAGGTCGTCGCGCATGTTCAGCATGATGCTTCCGTCGCTAAGCTCAACGGCCTGTGCCTCGGTAGTGTTTGGTTTGGCGCCATTGCCAATTTGCCAGGTTTTTCCTTTGTCGGTGCTGTAAACTATGGTCGACTGACAGGTGTACTGTCCACCATCCAGGGCTTTGACGCCCAGATCGGATTTATATTGCGCGGGAAATACCAGCGTTCCGTCGCTGAGCGTAAGCCCTCTCCCCGGACCGGCCAGCAGAAGTTGCCAGGATGGATCTTTAATTTGCGTGGTAATGTTGACCGGTTTACTCCAGCTGATTCCGTCGTCGGTGCTTTTTACGAGAATAAACTGTCCGGTTTCTTCGGGGGTTGTTCCGGGCTTTGAGTCCCACCAAAGCATGCGATCGTGGTGCGACCCGCTCATCCAGAGGGCGGCTACCCATAAGGTTCCGGTAAAATGATCGTACAGTATGCAGGGGTCGCCGGTGCCGTTGAGACGGTCTGGTCTGCCGCCCCATTCTCCCATATCCAGAATCACTTTCATGGGCTCCCAGGTTTGTCCTCCGTCGGTGCTGCGGCTCATGCCGATGTCGATGTTTTCCTGAAGGTCTTTGCTGTTGTTGTAACGGATGTCGTATATGGCTATCAGGGTGCCGGCGTTTGTTGTAAGCAGTCCGGGGATACGGTAGGTATGTACGTTGTCCTGGCCGGCTCCTCTGAGTACCAGTGCCGGACGGTACCTGAACGTGGTCCCGGAAGGAATCCGGATTTTGCCGGTTTTTGAAAATATAAGATCAACGGATTCTATTCCAAAACTCTGTTCTGGCTTAACTCCCTGTTTCAGGACAAACCCGAAAACATATGAGCCGCTTTCGCCGGAGGATTTCATCCCGGAAAGGGGAGCAAACGGCTTTGCTGCATTGCCTGTGGCCGCAAAAAGCTTGTTGACAGCCGTTTCGTTATTCCCGGTTTCATGTTCATATACAAGGACGGAGTCGATGATGCGTACATCACTTCCGCAGGAATAGTTGATCCTGATGGACCTCAGGCTGTTTCCGGCGTCGTTGTTGGTTAACTCAAGGGTAATTATCCCGGGATTTCTTCTGTCGGTGAATAAAGGAACCTTCGTTAAAGTTATAGTTGCCGCTACCCCGGACTCTGTCCCGGAAGCATAAGTTACCGAACCTCTTGAAAAAGCGAGGATAAGGAGAAAGGCAATCAGAGCCGCATTTACATATCCACTCGGAAAACTTTCAGCACGCATATTGGTTTAGATTGATTTGATAGCAAACATAAGTCAATTCTGCGGGGCCTGCAAGTCAGCAGGGTTTTCCCGGCCTTCGTTCGCTTTCATCTGCTCCATGATTCCTGCCGGGGGTTGCTGCCGTTCGATCTGCCGGACCATGAAATCAAGGTGTGGCGTGATGTAGCGAAAGAAACGGGAGTAATCTTCACAGAGATAGCTATGTCCGGGTTCACCGTCCCGGCTCCTGCAAAACCGGTGTTTCGGACAGTCTCCGTGGCAGGCGTACCGAACTTCGCATTCCCGGCACTGGCGGGTCAGGGCAGCCAGTTTGTTTTGCCCGAATGCCGCCAGCTTTACCGACGACATCAGGGTTGGGAGCGGAGTTTCAAGGATGTTTCCCAGATAGTAATCGGGATAAACAAAGTGATCGCAGCAATACAGGTTTCCGTTATGTTCCAGTACGGTTGCATCGCCGCACCGGGGCGAGAAAGTGCAGAGTCCGGGCATGGCACCGGCCCGGTTGGCTAATGCCGTGTCGAAATGCTGTACAAACACCTTTCCTACATCGTTTCGTACCCAGCGGTCAAAGATGCGGGTAAGAAAGTTTCCGAGCTGTCCCGGTTTCAGACTCCAGGGTGTCAGTTCCGCATCTCCCTTGTTAAGAGGATGTACGAGCATAATAGGTTTTGCGGAGGCAACCTGCCGTTCCACGACCGGGATAAACTGCATGTAGCGGCTTCCTGAATTTTTCAGAAAGTTGTAGACCTCTTCAGGATGTTCCGCACTATAATGATTAATGGTGCTAAGGGTGTTGAATTCTATCCGAAACCGGTGCAGCAGTTCCAGTCCGTGCATCGTCTTTTTCCAGCTTGGTCGTCCATCGCCGTATTTCCGGTAGCGGTCGTGTACGTGTTCCGGACCATCGAGGGATATTCCGGTTAAAAATCCGTTTTCACCCAGAAAGCGGCACCACTCTTCATTCAGCAGGGTTCCGTTTGTTTGCAAAACATTGATGATTTCCTTGTCGCCAGCATAGGTTTGTTGCAATTCCAGGGCTTTGCGGAAATAGGGAAGTCCGGCCAGAGAGGGTTCGCCTCCCTGCCAGATAAAATAAACCAACGGCACCTGTTGAGCGGCTATGTATTCCCGGATGTATTTCTCCAGTATTTTCCCATGCTCTGCGGGATCTGCAGGAGAAGTAACGATTTCTTTCTTTTCCAGATAATAACAGTAGGTGCATTTCAGGTTACAATCCGGCCCGGCGGGTTTAAACATAACATTAAATGCCTTTGGAGTGGCCGGATAGCAGAAATCCATTGCTCTATTGTTTGCCGGAAAAATTGAACCGGAAGGTTTCTATAGCAGCCGGCGCATGCGATTCACGCATCAGCCGTTCCATTTTGCGCACCATATTTTTTCGTCTGCCGGCAAGGTTATTCAATTCGCCCGGATCTTTTTTCAGGTTGTAAAGTTCAATGGTCATATTTCCTTTAAAAATGTCGCCGCGGATTCCTTTCCACTTTCCGCACCGTACTGCCTGCTGACCGCCGTATTCGTGCAATTCCCAGTAGAGGTGTTTATGGCTTGGTTGTTTTTTGCCCAGTAATTCGGGCAAAAACGATATTCCGTCGGTTAATGTTGCATCCGCACCGGCGACTTGGCAGAGGGTAGGAAGGTAGTCGTGAAATGCAGAAATATGATTGCTGATCGTACCCGGTTTGATTTTCCCTGGCCAGCAGGCGATCATGGGTACACGGATGCCGCCTTCATACACGAAGCCCTTGCTGCGCCCGAACGTTTCTGCATAGATTCCGTTGCTGTTGAACCATTCCGCATCGGTTCCGCCACTGAAGGAAGGCCCGTTGTCGGAGGTGAAAATGATCAGAGTGTTGTCCGAAATTCCTTCCTTTTCCAGCCATTCCAATAGTCTGCCGATTTGTTCGTCGAACCCGCTGATCATGGCTGCATACGCTGCGCGCGGGGTCAGACAGGGAAAATATCCCGAGCTGCCGGTATAGGGCTCCTCGGGTCCGAATTTATTGCGGTAATAATCAAGCCATTTTCCTTCCGCCTGAATGGGAACATGAGATACGGGACTGGCCCAGTAAAGGAAAATTGGTTCTCCCGTGAGGGCGGGATTGTTCTGCTCAAGAAACCGGAACATGGCTTCCTCCATCGCATCTCCAGCGTTTTTATGAAGCGTGAATTTCCGGTACGATTCCGGGTCGAGGGGATTTACTCCGGGTTCAAGTCCGGTATGCGGAGGTACCGTATCGTTGCCCATCAGCACCCGGCGGGTGTTTTCGTAAAGGTGGACAGGGTAATACGTATGAGCTTGCCGCTGACAGTTGTAGCCGTAGAAATAGTCGAATCCGCTTTTGTCCGGGATGCTGCCGGTGTGCGGCGCACCCAGGCCCCACTTGCCCGTCATGGCGGTACGATAGCCCGCTTCTTTGAGCAGCCCGGCAATGGTAACGGTGTTATCGGCCATTGGCCTTTGTCCTTCCAGGGTACTGTCGGCAAGCATGGCTCTGTAATTGTATACGTCTCCCCGTTCCGTCCATTCATCGTTGCCCCTGATCTGGGAATGTCCGGCATGAAGTCCGGTGAGCAGAGAACAACGGGCCGGAGCGCTTACGGGCGAAGAGCTGTAATGCTGTGTAAACCGCATGCCTTCGGCTGCCAGCCTGTCGATATTGGGCGTTTCAATCTTCTGCTGTCCGTAACAGCCCGTTTCGCCATACCCGAGGTCGTCGGCAAGTATCAGAATTATATTCGGACGGAAAGCGCTGTCGCTTTGCATCATGGCAGTAGAGGCACCGGAATGAAACACGGACAGGCCAACGCCCGGGATCAAAAGAAGCTTATTTTTTTTCATCGGGATGTTTCGGATGTGTAAAAATAGGCGGTTAGGTGCTAAATCCCTATAACATCCGGAAAAATTACAGGTGCTGTATTCTTCATCGGGCCTGACCCTCTCGCAACTTTGCTGTCCGGTAAATAAAGCTGACAGTCCAGGGCGATGACGGCAGGTGCCGGATCAGGAATTCCGGAGATGATACAGAAATGAAACTTTAAAAGGCTTTTAACTGCCCCTTATTTTTGCTGACAAATGTTTAGTTATCCCTCAAAGCCTCAATTCTTTTATATACTTCTTCCGTATGAAAACTGTCTTTAAAATTTAAAATTATTTTATCTCCGTTTTTTTTTGATAGGATCAGATAGGGATGTTTGCCGGAATGTACTAATAATCGGGTTCTTCCATAGTTTTCCAGTGTGAAAAATCCTTTATTGACGCTCATAAAACTAAATCCGTTGGTACGGATTTTTATTGGTGGTATGGCATCGGCAAGTTCTGTTTTTTCAATTTCATCAATATTTATTTCAAATCCGTACATTCCGGAGAACCGAACGGAGTCGTTGCCATACGACACCTTCGAAGGTATAAAACCATACATTATCAGCCCGGCAACAAAGAAAGCTGCAATTACTGGAATAAAATAGGTAAGTCTGGTTTTTTGTTTCTTGTTTTTGTCATATTTCTGAGCATTTAATACCATTACGGATAATCCTACGGTAGTCATTAACAGTATCATGGAACTGGCTACCATGGTAAAACCAATCCATTTAAACACGAAATACCCGATAATTATACACAGACCAATTGTGATCAATCCGTTTCGCATATAAGCGGATAATCCCTGGATGTCAACATTTTTCTTTTTGTCTTCGGGCATTGTGCTGTAACCCGCAATCAAATCGGGAGCGGATTTTACCATGAATCCAAGGCCAATCATGAATAATCCAACAATGAGGCTTAATATATCCATTGACTATCAATTTTTTATGCTTGTTTCTGTGGTAAATGTATGTTTGATACTTCCATCCGGAGGCAGTTGAAACAGCAGCTCTGCGTCTTCTGAGGAAACCCTGACGGATTGCAGGGGGTTGCCATGGATTGTGAATTCCTCTACCCGGCCATCCTGCCACTGCATATCAACCGTGAGGTTGCCCCGGGCTTTCAGTCCCGAAACGCTTCCCGAGGGCCAGGCTGCGGGCAGGGCAGGGAGCAACCGGATCAACCCTTCATGACTTTGCATAAGCATTTCAGCTATCCCTGCTGCCAGTCCCATATTTCCGTCGAGCTGGAAGGGAGGGTGGGCACACAGCAGGTTGGAATAGGTGCCGCCATTGTCCATTTGGACAGATTCTTCCTTAACGGGTGTCATCATTTTTCGGATAAGTATGTGGGCAGTGTCGGCCTGCTGAAGTCTGGCATAAAGGTTTATCTTCCAGGCGAGCGACCATCCGGTACCATCGTTTCCCCTGGCTCTCAGGCTTGTGAGGGCGGCTTCTGCAAGTTGCGGTGTACTTTTTACACCGATTTCACTGCCCGGATAAAGGGCAAAAAGATGTGAAACGTGGCGGTGTCTGTTTTCCGGATCGTCAGTATCTTCCAGCCATTCCTGCAGCTGTCCCCAGCGTCCGGTCCTTAATGGAGCAATGCTGTCCCGGATTTTGCGGAAGGGTTCGGTTTCAATCTCATCAGCACCCGGTGCCCTGCAGGCTTTAAGAATGTTATTGAACAGATCGCGGACGATCTGGTGATCCATGGATGCTCCCCGTGAAATACCACCATGCTCAGGCGACCAGGAGGGGGACGATACCAAAAATCCCCCCGGTCCCGGTTTCAGGTAGTCCATCCAGAAGAGAGCGGCCTCCTTCATCAGCGGAAGCGCGGTTTGCTTCAAAAAGGCCGTATCTCCCGTAAACTCAAAATATTCATACATATGCCTCGTGAGCCAGGCTGCCCCTGCCGGGAAGTGTCCCCAGGGTAAGTCCCAGCCTGGAGCTGTGTATCCGAATGCATTGTTCATGGTGTGCACTACCCAACCCCTGCATCCGTAAAAATGTGCAGAGGTTATCGACCCGGGAATAACCAGTTGCTGCAGGTAATCAAACAACGGCAGATGACATTCCGGAAGGTTGGTCACATCTGCAGGCCAGTACAACATCTGCAGGTTGATGTTGGTGTGGTAATCGCAGGCCCAGGGCGGATCCGTGCTGTTGTTCCACTTTCCCTGAAGATGCATTGGCAGGGCTCCTTTGCGGGATGCCGATATCATCAAATAGCGTGCATACTGAAACATCAAAACCACAAGCTGAGGGTCATTGTGCCCCCGGGACTGGGCTTCAAGCCTCCGCCCGGTCGGAATCGTATCGTACGTAGGTCCTTGAATATTAAGGGAAACTCTGCTGAAAAGATGCTGATAATCTTCCTTCTGAATTCGCTCAAGCTTTGCATAGTCTGCCATTTTCAGGGATTCCATCCCGGCAAGGGCCTCGGGCTCCCATTCCGGATTGCGGTACTCCGGATACTGGTTCTTGTATGCTGTATGTGCTGTATGTTTCAATACCAGAAATGTGGCATTTGCAACTTCGGCCACTCCATCATGATACGTAATAATGCCATCGGTTTCTGCTGTAAGCAAACTCAGAAATTCCAGCCCGTTGTCGTTAACATGCCCGTAATGTATCAGAGTCTGATCACGAAACATCAGACTGTCAATCGGATGCGGGAAACTAAGCCTGATCCGGTATTTACAGCCTCCCGGCCGGTCGTTTTCAAAGCGGTATACCATCGCTCTTGCCGGATAACAGCCAAAGATGGTTCGCCGGTGCGTGGTTAATCCGTCGCGGTAACGAATTCGGATGCGTCCGTCAGCAAGGGTCAGCTCCCGTGTGTAGGTACCCGGCTCTGCGTTATGCCCTGTTTCAACATATAGATCTCCCATCGGCTGTTGCGCCCCATAATCACCGAAACTAAGATCCGGACGGGAGTTTATTTTACCGGTGAGATATTGGCGCATATGGTCTTCCGCCTGTGCAGTAAGTCCCTGCTCCAGCAGTTTTCTCACGCTATCCAGAGCTCCTGAAGCATTCACTGAAAGTCCGAAGTTGTAACTGTTGCCCGATCCGGGGCCACCGGCCCAGAGAGAACCCTCCGAAAATTGTATGTGTTCCTCTTCGGGACTACCGAATACCATAACTCCCACGTAACCGTTCCCTGCCGGCAAAGCCTCCCGCATCCAGCTGACTGCCGGAGCGTCGTACCACACTCTGAGCGATTCCTGTGCATTTACGGAAATGGTATTTGCGAGAGCTGTCGCCGACAGCAAACAGGAAAGTATTATTTGCCTCTGATGGTTCATTGCACCGTTAAGTGTATTACTCTTTACTCCGGGTTTTCGCCGAATTCTTTTTGCTGCCTTTCTACCTCTTTAAGTTTCAGCCGGTTGAGCTCCATGCGAAGGCGCTCGTTTTCCAGTTTTAAGGAATCCGCGCCGGTATTGACTTCTTCTACAGATTCTGTGGGATTTTGTAGTATTTGCAGCGCTTCCTCTTCATCAAACAGCATTGGATGCAGCGATGGCTCCGTTTTAATTTCCAGTACGGCTGAAACCGGTGTGTGCGTGCCTTCCGGGGTTACGGCTGCTCTGAGTTTTATAATCCCGGGATTAAGACCTGCCCTTACCAGCACCGGAGCCGTGCCCCAGTTTACCTTGACGGGTTCTTTGCCGTTCACCAGACTTCCTTCTCCTTCGATTTCAAATTTTATTCTGGCATTGCTGAGCCGCTTAATCGTCCCGTTTTCATCGGCTACAGCTGCAATAACCGTTACCAGATCCGATCCGCCCGCCCGCATCGGCATTCCTTCGTAATCGGCAAACAGCAGGAGCTGTGCGGGCCGGCGTGCAGGCATAATCCTGTGGGTTGCAACGACGTTTCCGCCAATCAGCCCTTCCGCTTTCAGGAATACTTCCTCCGGCCGGCCGTCCATGGACCGTTCTTTATCCTCCATAAAATTGTACGTATCCCTGAATACCAGCGGGGGGTGGGGGAGTGCCGAAGTTCTGAAATCAGGGAAGCATTCGGTAGTTTTTCCGTCTTTGCAGAACGTAAGCCTTACCGATTCGCAATTGCTGTATACCGTTACATCAGCGGGGGAAAAGGGGGTCATTTCGTGCGCGATGTATACCATTGGTTCGGATTCTTCGGGGCTGCGCTGCGATCTGAACATGAAAGCCGAGGTTTTTGGCTGCCGGTAAGCATCCATAATGCCTCCATAGAAGGGGTCGGGATGGTATCCCCGGTTGTGGTCAAACACATGCCAAAGGCAGCCTCCGACGTGCTGACGGCTCACCTGGTGCAGGGTGTTAAGGCTCGTGTATACGTATGGAGGTGATGCATAATGCATTGCCTGAACCAGCATAGCGGACTCGCCCCAGCTCCGGTGTACGCGGCTGGGTGAGTTATGCGAGTTCCAGTCGTCCACATTGTCGCCCCACTCCCGGGTAAAATAACTCTTTTCCGGATCGGTTTGCTGCAGAGCGCGATCTATGTCGCCGTTGAACGGATGGGCATAATGAACCGGAAAATGTTCGCTGCCCCGGGCTTCGGCATCGCAAACGGTCCAGCAGTATGGATATGGATACTCCTTTTTTACCATTTCACCGGCTTGCCGGGCGAAGTCCTCCGGATACCAGGTTTCGTTAAGAACTGGTTCCCACATCCATACCGAGGCATGGTTGCGATCACGCCGGATCATCTGGCGGATGTCGCTGAAGATGCGTTCGCCGAAAACCGGGTCTTCATTCCAGAACTGCCAGCCGGGGGTATTCACGATCACCAGCAGTCCCAGTTCATCACAGGCATCCATAAATGCGGGATCCTGCGGATAATGTGCATTTCTGATGGCCTCAAAACCGGCGTCTTTAATCTTTTTTACATCCCGCCAGTGAAGACTGTTTGGCAGGGCATTGCCGATTTCGGCGAAATCCTGATGCCGGTTTACCCCGATTACCGGATGCGGCCGGAGTTTCCCGTTCAGCCAGAAGCCTTCACTGCCCCTGAATTCTATGCTGCGGATGCCGGTGCGCTGCATAAAACCGTCAACGATCTTTCCCTTTCCATCGCTCAGGCTTACCACCAGGTGATAAAGAAACGGATTCTCCGGCGACCAGAGTGCCGGATTATCGAGCTCCACAGAGGCATTGAAGTGATCTGTCCCCTTAGCAGGCAGCATGATTTTTATTGTCTTCTTTGCGGCCGTAATGCCGCCGGGCACTTCAAGCCGGTATGTTACCTTCCCGCTGAAGCGGCTGTCCGACTCATTTCTGAGATGCAGTTTAAGGTTAATGCGGGCTTTGGTATCGCTAACTTCATCAAACGAAATAAAGAGTCCGCCTCCGGCTTCCTCAGAGGCAAGATTTGGATCGGTGATGTAAACATGGTTATGGCTCACCAGCCAGCAGTCGCGGTAGATGCCGCCGAAATAGGCGAAGTCGAGCATGTCCTGCGCCTTTCCCGGCGGGTAGGAGGGATCGTCGCTGTTATCGGCTTTAACGGCCAGGAGATTGGGCTTTCCGTGAAGGATATTATCCGTAATGTCAACCACAACGGGAAGAAAACCACCGTAATGTTTGCAGAGCAGGGTTCCGTTCAGCCAGATTTCTGATTTACCCATGATGGCTTCAAAATGAAGGATGAGTTTTTTGTCCTTCATTCCGGGTTTCAGGGTGAAATGCTTGCGGTACCAGACAATGCCCTGGTAGTTAACCCCTCCGCTGCCTTCTTCCGGAAGAATATCGGTACCGTGCGGCAGCGATACGACCTGCCAGTTGCTGTCGTCGTATTCCGGAAGATGTGCACCACTAACGTCGCCCTTGTGAAAGCGCCATGCCGGATTCATGGATACTGCCGTTCTGCCGCTGTTTTCAAGGCCGAAAAATCCGGCAGTACTGAAAACGGTCTGCCCGGATTTTTGTGCGCAGAGCTCTATCCCCGGAAGGGAAACAGCTACGGACAACAGAAGAACGATGATGAAGAAACGGCGGTGTTTACTCCCGGGATTAGCATTTGCAGGCATGGTAATTCGGATTTGACGGGATAATCCCGTCGTTTCTCCAAAAATAGCCAAAATTTTCTATGACTTCAGCCTCAGCGCCGGTTTAATATTACGGATGGTGCACCGGCAGGGATGTTAACTGGTTTCAAATGTAAACCGGACTGTGCAGAGCTGATGAATGTTTCTTATAGTTTTCCATGCGGATTTCGCTGCGGCAGAAATCGTGTTCTGCAGCCACCGAATTGGAACTGACGACCACAAGCCGGTTGGCTGTGTTTTGTTCCAGCAGGCTGCGAAACCATTCTATAGCTTTGTGATCAAGGTTAGAAACCGGTTCATCGAGCAGCAGGGCAGGGGTGTCGCTCATGATGGCAAGTCCCAGTTTTACCCTCTGTTTCATTCCGGATGAGAAATACTTGATGGCTTTGCCGGCACTGTCTTCAAGCTGCAGAATGCGGATAAGCTCCGGAGTGCTCATGTTGCGCATCAGAGGCTTAAGCCTTCGGTGAAAGCATATCATTTCGGTGAGGGTAAAATCCTCAATCAGTTCCATATAGGGCGCTGCGATGGCCATAAGACGAAACGCCTGTTCGGGCCGTACATCGCTTCCTTTCAGGTTATAGGTGATGGTTCCCGAAGTAGGCATTATGGCAGATGCAATTACCTGTAGAAGCGTTGATTTTCCCGATCCGTTGGATCCCAGGATGGCAAGCGGTTGTCCGGAAGTCAGTATGGTACTCAGACCCGAAAATATCCAGGTATGATTGTACTGTTTGCCGGCGTTATCCAGTGTTACAGTTAGCATGGCAAGTGGTGGTGAAAGACCGTTTTCGCTGAATATCGGTCCCGTTCAAAAAAAATGTTAGTAAATACTTCTCAGGCGTTTTTCAGATAACCTTTCATAATTCCCCGGCTCGATTTCGAGATGAAAGAAATGATTTCATCCCGCTCAGAAGATGCCGGAAGATTTGCTTCGATGTATTCGAGTGCCTGGGTTACGTTGTTGCCTTTCAGGTAGATGTAGCGATAGATATCCTGAATTTCGTTGATTTTCTCGGCTGTAAATCCTCTGCGGCGAAGACCAATGGAATTGATGCCTACATACGACAGCGGCTCACGGGCAGCTTTAGTAAAAGGGGGTACGTCCTTGCGAACGAGCGATCCTCCTGAAATCATTACGTGGGAGCCGATATTAACAAACTGATGCACTGCGCTTAGTCCGCCTATGATGGCATAATCGTCGATGGTTATGTGACCTGCCAGAGTGGCTGCATTGGCCAGAATTACGTTGTTACCCACCACGCAGTCGTGTGCAATGTGTACGTAAGCCATCAGCAGGCAGTTGTTGCCTACCACCGTTTCCCAGTTGGCTTTGGTTCCCCGGTTGATGGTAACGAACTCCCGGATTACGGTATTGTCGCCTATTCTTACAATGGTTTCTTCTCCGTCGAATTTGAGGTCCTGTGGCACTGCCGAAATAACGGCTCCGGGGAATATCTTGCAGTTTTTGCCAATTCTGGCTCCTTCCATAATGGTGACATTCGACCCTATCCAGGTGCCTTCGCCGATCTCAACATTTTTCTCAATGTTGACGAAGGGTTCGATCACAACATTTTTAGCTACTTTGGCCTGCGGGTGAACGTAGGCTAATGGTTGATTCATATCAGGATACGGTTTTTTTTGTGATTTGGGCCATGAGCTCGGCTTCAACTGCTACTTTATTTCCTACATAGGCTATTCCGCGCATATGGCTGATGCCTCTGCGGAATGGAGAAAGCAGTTCGAGGTGAAAGATCAGCGTGTCGCCGGGAACCACTTTCTGGCGGAAGCGTACGTTATCAATCTTCATGAAGTAGGTTATGTAATTTTCGGGATCCGGAACCGAGCTAAGCACAAAAATACCTCCGGTTTGCGCCATGGCTTCGATGATCAATACGCCGGGCATCACCGGTTCGTCGGGGAAATGGCCTACGAAGAAGCCTTCATTCATGGTAACGTTCTTCAGTCCGACAACATCGCTTTCGCTCATGCTCAGGATTTTATCAACCAGAAGGAAGGGCGGGCGATGCGGCAGCAAGCGCTTGATTTCGTTGATGTCGTAAAGAGGAGGTTTCGCCGGATCATACTTTGGCGACTGGTCCTGAGCGGTTTCTTTACGGATATGCTGTTTGATGAGTCTGGCAAAGCTGGTATTTGCAAAATGGCCAGGACGGCTGGCAATTACGTGCCCTTTAATGCGCGTTCCGATCAGACTCAGATCGCCGACAACGTCAAGAAGTTTGTGCCTGGCAGGTTCGTTGTTGAAATACAGTTCGAGGTTGTTAATGATGCCTTCATTCAGCACTTCCACCCTGGGTTTGTTAAAGAAGGTGGCAAGTCGGTCGAGCTCTTCCTGACCGATCAGGCGGTTTACAAAAACGATGGCATTGCTCAGGTCGCCGCCTTTGATAAGGTCGTTCTGAATCAGATATTCGAGCTCATGCAGGAATACAAACGTCCGGCAGGGACTTATTTCTTCCTCGAACTCATTCAGGTGGCTCATATGAGCATTCTGGGTGCCGAGTACCCGCGTTTCGTAGTCGATCATCACCGATACTTTAAATGTATCGTCGGGAAGGATGAGCATTTCGGTCTTCTTGACGGGATCCGAGAACCGGAGCACGTCGTTTACCTTAAAGTAAATCCGCTCTGCATCCTGTTCTGTGATGCCTGCTTTGCGGATGGCTTCCGTGTAAAATTTCGAGCTGCCGTCGAGGATTGGAGTCTCCGGTGCATTCAGTTCGATCATTACGTTGTCGAGATCCATTCCCGTAAGGGCCGCCAATGCATGCTCGATGGTGCTGATACGCACGCCCTTTTGCTCGATGGTAGTGCCGCGGGAAGTGTCGGTGACAAGGTCGGCATCGGCGTCAATTACCGGTTGATCCGGCAAATCGGTACGACGAAATTTGAATCCGTGATTCTCCGGGGCGGGTTTGAAAGTCAGGGTGACTTCCTTGCCCGTATGAAGGCCGGCTCCGGTTATGGTAACCGCCTCTTTCAGGGTTTTCTGCTTTTCTGACATGGGGCGCAAAGTTAGTACAAATTTGTGTTCTGCAATAATGTATCAAAGTACTGTTGTGCAATACTTTGTAAATCCTTAAATAATTTGTGGAGGCCCGGGTCTCAGCTTTTGAGTTTCTTTTCCAGTGCCGAAAGCCGGTCAACCAGTTTTGGAAGGCTCCTGAAATAAACATACGCTTTACGGTATGTGCCGATATCGAAAGCCGGACTTCCCATTGCAATTGAACCGTCGGCCAGGTTTGTTGAGATTCCCGATTGAGCTGCAATTTTAACGTCGTTGCCTATTTCGAGGTGTCCGATAATTCCTACCTGACCGGCAATCATGCAATTGCGGCCAATCCTGGTGGATCCGGCAATGCCCGTCTGGGCAGCGATTACCGTATTTTCTCCGATCTCCACGTTATGTGCAACCTGTATCAGGTTGTCGAGCTTGACACCTTTGCGGATGATGGTAGAACCCAGCGTTGCGCGGTCGATCGTGGTATTGGCACCGACCTCTACGTTGTCTTCAAGCACAACATTGCCTATCTGCGCCACCTTGGCGTAATGGTTATCCGTTTGAGGGGCAAAACCAAATCCGTCGGCACCGATTACAACACCCGAATGCAGGGTGCAACTGCTGCCGATGTGGCAGTCGTTGTAAATCCTGACTCCGGAATATATAGTAGTATTGTTGCCGATCACTACGTTATCGCCAATACTGGTGTTGGGATAGATTTTCACCTTGTTGCCAATTCTGACGTGCTCTCCCAGGCTTACAAAATCTCCGATGTAGCAGTCATCTCCGATCTCTGCCGATCCGGCTATTGCAGCATAGGATGATATTCCTGTCTTCTTCGATGTCAGGTTGTTGTATGCTTCCAGCATGGTTGCAAAGGCGTTGTATGCATTATCAACCCTGATCAGCGTACAGCCGACCTGCTGCTCGGGATTGAAATCGCGGTTAACTATCACCGCCGATGCCTTTGTCTGATAAATGTAATGGGTATATTTGGGATTTCCCAGAAACGAGATAGAGCCTGGCTCTCCCTGTTCGATTTTGGATAACTTATGTATCTCTATGTCAGGATTCCCTTCAACGGTACCCCTGATCAGGTCAGCAATTTCCCTGGCGGTAAATTTCATCAGGTTCGGATTGGTGGCAGTAATTTGATTTATATGATTTAAGCCTCTGCTAAACAGGTTTTTAGAATTAAGGCAGCGTATTCTGAAAAGTTACGCAAGTTATAAAATATTCCCGTACCAACAGCGTAAAGCGCAAAATTGGAGTAATGCCTGCTGCCAGCGCCGGTTTCTGCTGTTATTTGCACTCACCGGATCGGAGATCAGGCAGTTATTGCAATTACTGTATACTCTTGGGGTAGGTGATGAAGTGCTTTGACACTGCACTGGTCAGTACCGAGATGTTCAGCTGGTCCGACGATTCGGCTATGTCGCTCACCTTCCCTTCTTTGTATAGCAGATGGATTTTATCGTGTTCGGGGATGTATGCATTGTTGGTGATCACACCACTGGTAAGCAGGTATGCAGTAGCATTTTCTCCGGCCCCGGGCCATGTTTCACGGATAGCCCGACCGAGATTCAGTGTTTTTTCTTTCGGGAACGGTGTGTCGCTCAATTCAATGCGAAAGAGCTGACGGTTGACCATAGCCCGGCTTATCATCGATAACAGGAAATCGGGATGGGATGCCCATACTTTGATTCCCGTGAAAATGTCGTAATCGTCGAGCCTGGCAAACTCCTCAAGCAAGCCGTCGTTCTCCTGAAAGTCCTCTTTGCCGAAAGGTTTGCGAAGGAACAGACGCAAAGCGGGACTGGCAAACAGCTCTTCGTTTTTCCCTGCAAGGTGTTTTGCCCGTTTCAGAAGGTTGATCAGCATGCTTTCAGCAGCAACCACCGTTTTATGGTAATAAACCTGCCAGTACATAAGCCGGCGGGCAACGATGAACTTTTCTATGGAATAGATACCCTTGTCTTCTATCATCAGCTGGTCGTTATGCACCGTCAGCATTTTGATGATGCGCTCGGTATTGATAACGCCTTCCGAAACACCCGTGTAGAAGCTGTCTCGTTTAAGATAGTCCAGCCTGTCCATGTCCAGCTGACTCGAAACCAGTTGGTGCAAAAACTTTTTCGGGTAGCGGTTTGTGAATATCTCTATGGCAGGCTGCAGTTTGCCTCCGAACTCCCGGTTCAGGCGTTCCATGAACAGGAGTGAAAGCTCTTCGTGACGCATTCCTTCTACAACGCTGTGCTCCAGGGCATGGGAATATGGGCCGTGCCCGATATCGTGAAGCAGAATGGCTGCCAGTGTGGCTTCGGCTTCTTCGGCTGTGATGTTAAACCCTTTAATTCGCAGTGTATCTATGGCTTCCTGCATCAGGTGCATGGCTCCCAGGGCATGGTGGAACCGGGTATGCAGTGCCCCCGGATATACGTACGAGGTCATGCCCAGCTGACGGATGCGCCGCAGGCGCTGAAACCAGGGATGTTCAATCAGATCGAAAAGCAGATCCGTGGGTATCGTGATGAACCCGTGTACCGGATCGTTCACGATTTTTCTTTTGTTACGAAATCCCTGACTCACGGTTTTCAAGTATCTTTGTAAAAGCGAAAAAATGTTAATTTAACAGTCTGCCGGATAATAAAACACCCCGCCCGGCATTATGTTGAGAGGGTATATCCGACCCGCAAAAATACGGAATAATAATCCGCCTGCCGGAAAACCACATCAATTCACATTTACGACATGGAAAATATAACGATACTCTGGGCCGACGATGAAATTGACCTGCTGAAACCACACATTATGTTTCTCCGCGATAAAGGGTATGAAGTACATACTTCCAATAACGGGGTAGAAGCCATAGAAATACTGAAAACCAAGAATTTCGATATTGTCTTCCTGGATGAGCAAATGCCTGGCCTTTCAGGGATTGAAACCCTTATCCAGATAAAAAATGCCTTTCCCGCCATACCGGTGGTTATGATCACGAAAAGCGAGGAGGAGGCCATAATGGAAGATGCCATCGGCTCAAAAATTTCTGATTATCTGATAAAACCGGTTAATCCCAAACAAATCCTTCTCAGTCTTAAAAAGAATCTGGAGAATAAAAAGCTTATCAGCGAGAAGGCAACCTTCAGCTATCAGCAGGAATTCAGGAGCATCGGTATGGAGATCAGCAACCGGCTTACATTCGATGAGTGGATCGGCATATACAAAAAGCTGGTTTTCTGGGAACTTGAACTGGCACGCTCGAACGATTCAGGAATCATGGATGTGCTGAAAATGCAGAAAGATGAAGCCGGCCAGGTTTTTAGCAGATTTATTGAAAACAACTACGTTGAATGGATAAACGGACGCAGCAGTGCAGGCCGCCCCGTTATGTCGCATACCCTTATCAGGGAAAAACTGATGCCACTGCTCGATGAAACCCCCGTGCTCTTTTTTATCCTCATCGATAACCTTCGCTACGATCAATGGAAGATGCTTCAGCCGATTATCTCTGAACTCTACCGCGTTGAAAACGACGAAATATATTGCAGCATACTTCCTACCACTACTCAGTTTGCCCGTAATTCAATGTTTTCAGGACTTATGCCTACCGAGATCGAGAAAAAATACCCTCGCTACTGGGTAAACGACGATGAGGAAGGTACAAAAAATCAGTTCGAAGGAGAACTCCTGGGCGAACAACTCCGCCGCTACGGCAAGGATATAAAATATTCCTACAACAAGGTTCTGACACTGTCTGCCGGACGTAAACTGGTTGAAAGCCTCCCGAATCTCATGGGTAATAAACTCAATGCCATTGTTTACAACTTTGTGGATATGCTCTCGCATGCCCGGACCGAAATGGAGGTGATCCGCGAACTTGCCGACGATGAAGCTGCATACCGCTCCATCACCGTTTCCTGGTTCGAGCATTCCCCGCTTTACGATATTATACGGTATCTGGCAGAGAAGAAAATTCCCGTTGTTATCACAACCGATCACGGCTCCGTGAAGGTGGATGCCCCGGTGAAAATCGTGGGCGACAAAGCCACCAATACCAACCTGAGGTACAAAACAGGACGCAGCCTGAGCTATAATAAAAAGGAGGTGTTTGAAGTTAAAAACCCGGCAGATGTCTTCCTGCCCAAAACAAACGTCAGCTCAAACTACGTTTTTTGCCGGAATACCGACTTTTTTGCCTATCCAAACAACTTCAACTATTACGTCAATTACTACCGGAATACGTTCCAGCACGGCGGTATTTCCATGGAGGAGATGCTGATTCCGTTTATTACGTTAAAGCCTAAATAGTCGGAATTTTGCAATGTACTTGTAAGGCAAAAGTTGCGTGGTAAACGGTTTAACCTATCCGTTTTCCCAATATGCAGAATCAGATCCTGTAACAGATGAATCATTTATAGCTGATGAAAGGCTGAAAAATTAAAACCCCGCGTCTGAGCAACGGATTTATCGTGTAGGTTTGCATCCGAATTTTTATTACGTTTATGAACGTAGAAAGCAACACTCCCTTTCTGACCCTCGAAAGCATCGGTACGGACGATCTTGATGCCATTGCCGAACAAATGCTGCAGCATTTTCCGGGACAAACCGTTTTTGGACTTTCAGGCCCTATGGGTGCAGGCAAAACTACCTTTATACAGGCCGTGTGCCGCAATCTTGGCGTTACCGATAACGTCAGCAGTCCGACCTTTTCCATTGTCAACGAATACCTTACCGGCGACGGAAACCGGGTTTACCACTTTGATCTGTACCGCCTCCGGAAAACGGAAGAGCTTCTCGATATCGGATACGAAGATTATTTCTACAGCGGAAATTATTGTTTTATCGAATGGCCGGAACTGGCCGGCGAACTTATGCCCGACGATGGGGTAAGGGTGGTAATCAAGGTAAACGAACACAACGGACAACGACTGTTCACATTCAGCAGATTCTGATCCTCCGACAGGCAGGAAGGTGTTTCAGGCAAAAACCCGTTTAACGGAATTCTCATCTTTGTTTTTCGCGCCAAGTCCTGCCATACCGGATACATTACAGCGAAAAACTTTTCGCAACGATGGGTAAACCCATACGGGCGTAATTGCCTGATACGGATGTTTGTTTACAATCCGGGAGTGCCCCTGTGGTTTTTTGCCGGTCTGATTTTCGTTTCCCCGGCTAAACAATTATTTTTAGTTTCCGATTTTTGTAATTTAGCAGAAGGGATTCAATACTGCATGCCTGCGTTTTTTTTCTGTAACGGAAAGTGTCCGCTACGGAGCATGCATCCGGCAGCGATTCCTTTTACGACATCTACATAACTCCGGATACGGACTGAAAATAAATCATCCATGCAAGATCCAAAGGAATATATGGTACTACCGTCGCATGCAAGCGGATTAATGCCTCAGGAAGAGCGGCTGGAGATACCGGGAAAAGCTTGTCGCCTCACTATTGGCATTCCGCGTGAAACCGCCTGGCTTGAGAATCGTATTTCCCTTGTTCCCGATGCAGTGGCTCTGCTGGTTAAAGCCGGTCATAAAGTACTGGTTGAGACAATGGCCGGGTTAGCTTCGCACTTCAACGACCATGAATTCAGTGAAGCCGGGGCTGAAATTGCCGGTGAAGCATCTGCCATTTTTCAGTGTGATGTGGTGATAAAAGTGGCACCGCCCACCATTCAGGAAATTGAACTTTTCAGGGGAAGACAGGTTCTGCTGTCGTCGCTGAACCTGGCAAGCCTTAGCGAACAGCACCTCCGCCAGCTTGCCGCAAAGCGGATAACCGCCCTCGCATACGAGTACATTCAGGATAAAGACGGCAACTTCCCTGTAATCCGGGCAATGTCGGAGATTGCCGGAAATACTTCAATTCTGATCGCTGCCGAATACCTGAGCCACCCCGATTACGGCCGGGGACTAATGTTCGGAGGGTTGAGCGGAATTTCTCCCACCGAAGTGGTGATACTCGGAGCAGGTACCGTCGGCGAGTTTGCCGCCAGGGCCGCCATGGGCATGGGAGCGCTGGTAAAGGTTTTTGACAGCTCGGTATACCGGCTCCGCCGGCTTCAAAACAATCTGGGGACGCGTATTTTTACCTGTGTTCTTCAGCCCAACCCCATCCAGGAAGCCCTGCGTACCGCCGATGTTGCTATCGGAGCCATACGACCGCAGGGCGGACTCTCGCCAGTATGCGTAACCGAAGAGATGGTCCGGCATATGAAAGCCGGAGCTATTATCATCGATGTTAGCATCGACCAGGGCGGGTGCTTCGAAACGTCGGAAATTACAAATCATAAAAATCCCGTATTCGAGAAATTCGGGGTTACCCATTATTGCGTTCCCAATATCGCTTCCAAAGTGCCTCGTACCGCTTCCAAGGCACTGAGCAATCTTCTTGCACCCATTATGCTCCGGATCGGTGAGGAAGGAGGTGTAAACAACATCCTCCGCAATAATACCGGTGTCCGAAACGGCGTCTACCTGTATAACGGTATTTCTACCAACCGCTACATCAGCGACCATTTTCATCTTCCATTCAAGGATATTGAACTTCTGATTGCGGCATTTCATTAATTCTGTCGCCCGTTTTCTGCTGTGTTTTCAATGCAAATTCCGATGGATTTCATGGCGTTTCCTTGCCCTGACCCCGGTCGCGAACAGCTTTTTCTGTTTGCTTGAAAATCTAATGGCATCGTCCCGGGTATGACCGTGAAAAGAATTTATCATCGAACCATTACCTGGCAGCAACTTGCGATTCCACAGCCCGGATTTTTCATCCTGACGAAATAGTTTTCCGTACAAAGAATCAGATAATGCCTTTTGGAGTGACCTGTTAATGCCTTTTCCTTACTGATTTCTCCATGATTCCTCCGTGGTTCCTTTTTGATTTCTCTATACCAGCTCCGTCTTTTTATAGACAATCTCAAAAGAAACTATAGAGAATGTCAAAAGGAATCATAGAGAAATCAAAGAGGAATTCCGATTACAACGGAGAAAAACGATCTTCCTGCGAGATGTCGGCAAGAGGGAAAAAAGTTGGTCGTTCAACGAAAGAGGCCGCTCAGGGGGAGCCGGCCTCTTGCATTTTCTCTGCAGTTTGTTTTTTTTGTTTTATCCGATCCGGACGAGAGGCTGCTTTCTGCGTTCCATTGTCTGTGAACGATCAGCCTGTTTTGTTAAATGGAGAACTTTCCCAAATAATTTTCCGGCGTCAGGGCCTTTAACTCATTCTTAATTTTTTCGCTCACATTCAGGCCGTTGATAAAAGTATGAAGGTCTTCGGCGGTTACTTTCAGATTCGTGCGGGTCAGCTCTTTCAACGCTTCGTATGGTTTGGCATATCCTTCGCGCCGGAGAATGGTTTGTATGGCTTCCGAAAGTATCGCCCAGTTGTTGTTCAGGTCTTCATGGATCGCATCTTCGTTCAGTAGCAGCTTTCCGAGTCCGCGTGTAAGGGCTTTCATGGCGATGACGGTATGCGCTACAGGCACTCCGATGTTGCGGGTCACGGTAGAGTCGGTAAGATCCCTTTGCAGACGCGAGACGGGGAGCTTCGACGACAGATGTACGAACAATGCGTTGGCAACTCCAAGGTTTCCCTCGGCATTTTCGAAGTCTATGGGATTTACTTTATGCGGCATAGCCGACGATCCCACTTCTCCTGCTTTAATCTTCTGACGGAAGTAATCCATGGAAATGTACAGCCAGAAGTCCTGGCAAAGGTCAATCAGTATGGTATTGATACGTTTCATTCCGTCGAACAGGGCGGCCATGGTGTCGTAATGCTCAATCTGCGTGGTTACCTTTTGCCGCTCAAGTTCAAGATGATTACGGGTAAAGCTTTCGGCAAAACCAACCCAGTCGATTTCGGGATAAGCAGCATAATGTGCATTCATTCCGCCGGTTGCTCCTCCGAATTTAGCGGTAAACGGAATGGCTTTCAGCAGTTTAAGTTGCTGTTTCAGGCGGTCAACGTACACGTAAAACTCTTTTCCGACGGTGGTGGGCGTTGCGGGCTGCCCGTGTGTGTGCGCAAGCATTGGTATGTTTTTCCATAGCTTAGCTCTCTGCGACAGCTTGGATATAAGCTCTTCGTAGGCTGGTACCATAACTTCATCGATCGCCAGCTTTAATATGTAAGGGGTTGCCGTATTGTTGATGTCCTGTGAGGTAAGCCCGAAATGAAGGAATTCCTTGTATCTGGAAAGTCCCATTTTGTCGAATTTCTTCTTCAGGTAATATTCTACCGCCTTTACATCGTGGTTGGTAATTTTTTCAATCTCTTTTACTTCGGCAGCATCCTGAAACGTAAAATCGCGGCACAGAGACCGCAGATTTTCAAAATCCGCCTCGCTTACTCCGTGCAGCTGGGGCAGGGGTAGCTTGCAAAGGGCAATAAAATACTCTACCTCCACAAAAACCCTGTAGTTGATAAGTGCTGCCTCCGAAAAGAAAAAGGCAAGTATCTCTACCTGTTTTCTGTATCTCCCATCCACAGGGGAAATTGCATTCAATACCGTTAAATCCATATCGCTCTTATTTTAACCCGCGTCAAATGTAAGCAAGCAATTTAAACTACAACATTTTTTTTTACTTTTTCGGGAAATTTCAGGGCAATATACTTAAAATTTGGGGAATCCGGCTCAGCCGGATAAAAAAAATGAGCATTGAAGGAGTTAAATACCGTACCAACGTCTAAATGCCTTGTAAAATCTGAATATTTTTAAAATAAACCAGAGCGTTTCATGCAGATTTATAACCTTTTAATAAGGTCATTTTGTGGTGACAGACACCGGTCTCCTTTAACTTTGGCTTAACGTTGTCCTTTAGCGGAGTTTCAGTAGCAATGCCCTGAACAAATTCACTTTGAAAAAGTCCGGTTCTACATTCCGAGAGGTTCTCCCACCAGAATTACAGTAGTGGGAGTTAAAGCCGGTCGTTTACGCAGAATGGTATATGCCCTGCATCCGCGATCGGGTGAATCGCAGTCGTGGCAGTAACCGTCTCCCGTGCATGGCGTTTTTCGTTCCAGCCGTTTCATATTCATGGGGCCTGCTTTACGCTTCAGCCGTTCCATCGCTTCTGCTTCACTGCTGACGATTTTGTTGATGCCGGCTACAATAATCACTTGCCGAGGGCCAAAAATCATGGCTGCAACACGGTTACCATACCCGTCCACATTCACAATTTCACCATTTAAAGTGATCGCATTGGCGCTGCTGATAAATACGTCGCTGAGAAGTTCCCTGCGCATTTCTGTCATCTTTTCTTCGAAATTCAGCCCCGGTTTTCCATGGTCGGCAATCAGAGTCCCGGCTTCCGACGCCATTTCGCGAATACCCATCGCCCGCACCGTGGCCGAACCTCCGAACCCGACAATAATTCCCGGTTTCAGCTGTTGCCGTATCCAGGAAGAAGCTTCGCCGGATGTACCAAAATAAAATGCATCAAATCCGTTGCGCCTGAGCCGGTCCACAACCTTTTGCACCAGGGCTTCGTTGTGCCATTCTTCGTAGTCCTTCATCGTTTGCATGGTTGATGAATCGCAAAAATAGGAAGGATCGGAACATAAAAAAAGCTGCCCCGGCGGGATTTCCCTGGTTTATATTTCTGCTGTTTACCGGCTTCTGTCAATGCCTTCCGGAATTTTTTCGGTAAAAGTGGTTAAACCGCAGAAAAGCCTGAGCCCTGAGGCAGCCTCTGTATTTCAGTTATTGATTACCGGAGGTTCAGGATAAGTTTCTGAAAACTTCCCGTATTATATCTCCGTAACGGTCATTGTAACTAAGCATTACCCAGGCCTGCAGAAGAAGAACCTCCTCTTTTTTCAGAAACCTGATTGCTTTTTTCAGCTCCTTGCCGAATAACTCCTTGCTGAAGCTGACTTTCTGAAGGATCATTTTCGAATATTCCAGCATGGCAAAGCGGTTTTTAGCGTTTACACTTAGTGATTCTATCACATACAAAACGCTCGCTCCGGTAGCTTGTTGTATCGCCTCTGCTGTTTTAACATTTTTTTTGCAAACCCTTGCGGGGAAAAGGTTTTGGTCGTTGAACAGAACAAAAAAATGCCGGGAAATACACGGCGTTTTCCGGCTTAATGAATTGTTTCTCAGCTCTGCAATTATGCGCTTCCGGATTTTCCGGCAGGCTGGCCTTACGATTTTGTTTTTCTGCGGCGGCTCATCTCCATCTGCAGCAGACGGAGCTCTCGGCCGGTTTGCCCGGCGATGCTGGTGTTTTCCTCTGCCCGTCTGAAAAGGTAAGGCATTACGTTTTTTACGGGGCCGTAAGGAACGTATTTTGTAACGTTATAGCCTGCATGGGCCAGGTTAAAACTTATGTGGTCGCTCATGCCGTAAAGCTGGGCAAACCAGAATCGGTTGTCGGTTCTGTCGTGCCTGCACGAATCGATTGCATCGGCCAGAAGCTGATTGCTGGTTTCGTTGTGTGAACCGCACATTACGGTAGTTATATCGCAATTTTCAACACAAATCACGATGGCTTCGTTAAAGGCGGCATCGGTTGCTGCCTTGTCGGGATGGATGGGAGAGGGGTAGCCCATTTCCTCCGCACGTTTGCGTTCTTTTTCCATATACGCTCCCCTTACCAGTTTGTAACCGGTAAAATAGCCGCCTTCCCTGGCTCTGGCAATGCTATCGCGCAGATATTGAAGCCGGTCGTGACGGTACATCTGAAGGGTGTTGAAGACGATTGCCTCTTTGCGGTTGTACCTTCGCATCATCTCTTCCACAGTATCGTCGACAAGATGCTGATACCAGCTGTCCTCGGCATCAATCATCAGCGGAACTCCCAGTTTGAACGACTCATTGCACAGGATGTTTACCCGGGTGCGAAAACGCAGATACTCTTCTTCCATGCGCGCATCCAGAGGCTTGCCCGGCGATGCATTTTCAAACAATACGGGCGCAGCAAGGGCAGTCGGCTTAAAAACGGCAAACGGTATGGCCGGATTACCCGCAGCATTCCTGATCGATTTCAGGGTCTCCTCAAGCGTGGCCTGAATTCCTTCCTCCTCGTGGTTGCCCTCTACCGAATAGTCAAGCACCGATTTTACATTGTGCGCTATCTGACGCTCAACGGCTTGTCTGCAGTCTTCAAGCGTCTCCCCGCCAACAAAATGATTGTATATCGTTGGCTTTATTACCCAGTTTACCGGCAAACGCATTCTGAAAGCCTTGTCAATTGTCCACGTTCCGGCTTTTACAAGTCCGGGATTAGCCATGGTGTTGAAAAGCAGCATGGCCTTCCTCAGGTCGCTGCTGGTTTTGCTCCGGAAAGCAATTTCAGTGTTGGTGAAGTCTGGTTTCATTTCTTTTGGACGTATTGAATGCAGAACACCGGCCCGGATATTCGATCGTTTGTATTCTGCAGGGATCCGGCGATAATTGCTTAACTGCAAAATTAATTAATTTAGTTTCAGAGATATTCAATAGCAACCGAATTAGCCGGATTAAAAATAAATCCTTCCGGTAAAGGCGTATCCGGGATTTGCCGCTTTACCTGTGGTATTAGTGGCTTTCAATCTGTTGTTTTATTATACGTTTTTTGTAAATATAGCCATTTCACTTTATCGGTATGTATACACTTTGATGCAAAGCATGCGGCGACACAGTCGGGAAACCGGCAGCAAAGGTTATGCGACACCGTTAGCAACAACGGTTTTTTTAGTATTTTCACCGGCAGGATAATTTTACCGGTATGTTGGCTGATCTTAATGAATTTCAAATTGCCGGCTGTCCCGTCCGGGTCGGCGGATCATCGCCGGAAGCTTTGCAGCAGCTTCTTTTATCGCAGTTCATGGGCAACAGTCCCGTGTATGTGCTTACCGATTCCAACACCCGGAAACATTGTTATCCTGTGCTGCAACGGCATGTGCCAGCCCTAAGCGAAGCCATCTGTCTGGAAGTGGAAGCCGGTGAACAAAACAAGACGCTTCAGACCTGTGAGCGCATCTGGATGCAAATGGCCGAAAGCGGAGGCAACAGAAATTCCCTGCTTATCAACCTGGGCGGAGGAGTGATCACCGACCTGGGCGGATTTGCTGCCTCCGTTTTTCACCGCGGGATGCCGTTTATCAATATTCCCACCACTCTTATGGCTATGGTGGATGCCTCCCTTGGCGGGAAAACAGGAGTGGATCTGCACGGTCTCAAGAACCAGATCGGGCTGTTTGCCAATCCTGCTGCCATCCTGGTATGGCCCGGATTCCTTGACACTCTCCCGGAAAGGGAGATTCTGTCGGGTGCAGCCGAAATTTGCAAACATGCCCTGATTGCCGATGCCGGTATGTGGGATAAAATCGTGAAGGGGAGCAAAGAACCCCTGCTTTGGAAGGAATACATACTGCCGGCAATTAAAATCAAAACCGGGATTGTCAGCAGCGACCCTCTGGAACAAGGAAGTAGACGATTGCTGAATTTCGGACATACACTCGGTCACGCCATCGAAACCTGGTCGCTGCGAAACGATGCCATTCCCCTTACGCACGGGGAAGCCGTTGCAGCGGGTATGGTCTGCGAAACCCGGATCTCGGCTCAGATTGCCGGACTTCCTGCCGAAGAGGCCGATACGGTAACTGACTTTCTGATCCGGCGCTTTGGGCATTATCCTATGAATGAGGACGCTATTGCCTCTATAGCGCGGCTTTCCGTTTACGATAAAAAAAATCGCAACGGGAAGCATCTGCTCAGTCTTCTGCGATCCGTCGGGCAGGCAGCAGACGGCATTCCCTGCGAACCCCGACTCATTGCCGAAAGCCTGAGGTTTTATGCATCATACACCCAGAGCTTCTTTTATTAAAAACGAAAAAGCCATGATGCATATCCGTCCGCCTCAGTCGCCTCCCGATGTAAGCCTCCGGCTTCCGTTGTCGAAAAGCATTGCCAACCGTCTTCTGCTGATGAATTACCTGGCCGGAGAAGTGCCGGAACAATTACAGCCGGGGAGTGATGACTACCTGCTGATGCAAAAAATGATATTTCAGCTCGGGCACAAAAAGGATGATTCGGTTTTTGACGCTGGGGATGCGGGTACCGTCTTCCGGTTTATGGCAGCCCTGCTGGCCAATACGGACGGCAAACACCTGCTTACCGGTTCGCAGCGCATGCAGCAACGCCCCTGCGCTCCGCTGGTGGATGCCCTCCGGGTGCTGGGTGCTGAAATTAAGTATACAGGTCGTCAGGGATTTCCGCCATTGATGATTGAAGGTAAAAGGCTGAGCGGAGGCCAGGTGGATGTGGATGCATCCGTCAGCAGTCAGTTTGTTTCAGCCCTTATGCTGGTTGCTCCGGAAATGGAGAATGGAATAGAAATTCATCTGAAGGGAGGTGTGGTTTCCCCTTCTTATATTGAACTCACTGCCGGACTTATGGTGCGCCGGGGTGCCCGGGTACTCATGAATTTGCCGGTTATAAAAGTAAATAAAGGCAGTTACAGGGTATCGGAGACTTCGGAAGAGGGCGACTGGTCGGCAGCCGCCTTCTGGATGCAAATGGTGGCGCTAATGCCGGACAGCAGCATCCATATCGGGGGGCTTAAGCCCGAATCGCTTCAGGGAGACCGCGTTGCAGTAGATATTTTCCGTAAACTGGGCGTTGACTCCCATTTCGACAACGATGTCCTTATCTTAACCCATTCCGGAAATCCGGTTCCGTTTCTGGAGTACGATTTCAATTCCTGTCCCGATCTGCTCCCGGCCGTGGCAGTAGCATGTGCCGGACTAGGTACCGGCGCCCGCTTCACGGGTCTGTCTACCCTTCATATAAAAGAAAGCGACCGCATTCAGGCTGTAATCTCTGGTCTGTTGAAACTTGGATATCGAGCCGTTTCACCATTCGCAGGAAGGCTGGAAATCCTGAGGGGCCAGAATCCGGTAAAAGGTGGTGTGGTTTCGGCTTTCGGCGATCATCGAATAGCTATGGCTTTTGCCATGCTTGCGCTGAAAACCGGTTCCGTAATTCTTGATGCCCCATCAGTGGTGGCGAAGTCGTATCCCGGATTCTGGGACGATCTGCGCAAAGCGGGATTCATTCTCACGGGAGGCTGACCTCAGCGTGTGTACGGATAAATTCCTTCCGCACTGAGTATTTCCCGGCTAACGGAAATCCGGGCATCCAGATCTCCGGGCTTTTTTATATCGATGTTCAGGGCGAAAAACCAGGTTTCATCCATGCTTTCCACCACACCGGTATACCATCCGATCTGATTTTCTATGCGCGCTGCCCAACCGGTTTTTGCATACAGCCTTTTGTCTCCCGTTGTTTCCAGCAGCATGATCTGCCTCACCAATTCCTGATTTGTACTGTCGAAAGGCAAGCTTTTCATCCACAGTCTCTTAAGAAAAGTGGTCTGCTCCAGTGCTGAAATCGCAATATCGCCTTCCAGCCAGAAACGATCGATGTCGGTTCCGGTCAGCATGTTTCCGTATTCGCATTTTCTCAGCATTGCTTCCATCGCTTCCCGGCCGGTGCGCCGTGCAAGTTCCTGGTAAACCCATACCGCCGACAAACGAAACGCCTCTTTCAGACTCATATCGCGGTTCCATGCATCGTACGTCCTTTCAATGCTGTCCCATAAAAACACCTCCTCAATGCTTCCGGCAGCTCCAGTCTGCAGTCCGATAAGAGTATTCGGAATTTTAAATGTGGATGCCGGAATAAACCTCTCCGCGGCTCTGTTTTCGTTCCATGCCCTTGTTTCTCCGGTCGATAGTTTGCTGAGCACAAATGTACCTTCCACGCCATGTTGCGTGAACACTCCGCCCCAACGGTCTTTTTCGTGGCACGAGGGTATGGCAGCGAAAATCAGAAATATGATAATTAGTGGTAAAGTGGCAGGTTTTAACAGATTCGGTCGTACGACACCCTTGTTATTTTCAGATTCAGAATTGCCTTTGCTGTTGCTCATACCAGGCTGCGGTTTTTTTTGATGCATATTGTTTCTTCCACAAATATAACGTAGGTTTGTTAAAATTTTGGCATTCCGATGGTCGTCGATATTTTCATCCCCTGCTTCATAGATCAGCTTTATCCCGAAACGGGATTCAGTATGGTGAAAGTTCTGGAAAAAGCCGGGGTTACCGTTCGTTACAATAAAAATCAGACCTGCTGCGGACAGCTTGCCTTCAACTCGGGTTTTTGGGATCATGCCAAGTCAATGGGCGAAAAGTTTATCCGCGACTTTAAAAATTGCGAATATGTAGTCGCGCCTTCGGCCTCCTGTGTGGGTATGGTTCGGAATTATTATGATGAAATGTTCTACAATTCGGCACTTCATAACGAGTACCGATTACTGAAGAAAAATATTTACGAAGTTTCCGATTTTCTTGTTAATGTAATGAATGTCAGGAGTGTAGGTGCTTTGTTTGAGCATACGGTAACGTTTCACGACAGCTGTGCGGCCCTGCGCGAGTATGGATTGAGGGATGAGCCCCGAACTCTGCTTTCCAGTGTCAGAGGGCTGAAGCTTGTTGAAATGGAGGAACCCGGAACATGCTGCGGATTCGGCGGTACGTTTTCGGTTAAACATGAAGCCATCTCCTCAGCCATGGCTGAGCATAAAGTGAATCTTGCCTTAAAAACCGGTGCCGAATACATCGTTTCCACCGACAGCTCCTGTCTTATGCATCAGGATGCTTATATCCGCAGGCATAAACTTCCGGTAAAGACCATCCACCTTGTCGATATACTGGCTTCGGGTTGGGAGCTTTAGAATTGCTGTTTTGCAAATTCAATCCAGGATGCTGCGGCTTTTCTTACCGTGCCGTCAGGGTCAATTTCGAGAAGAAGCGGCACTTCCGAACCGCTGAAATGCTGCACTTTTTTTCTTCCGGCTTCATCCATTCTCAGGCTTATTGCCCGTATCTCACTTTCCTGCCTCCCGGATCCTTTTAAGTCGCTCAGGATGTATACCTCGGTGCCCGCTTTGTTGAAATGAGGTTTCATCAGCATTACATTTTCTGTAAGAGCTTGTCCGGCAATACAATCCCTTCCGGGGATGATCAGAAGCGTTGTGTTTGACCTGGAAGGCAGGCTGACGGTTCCGCTACTTCCAATCGCGGTTATAGATGGGAATTTGCGGCCCATCAGGTTTGCGTGCTTCATCCCGTTTTTTTTGTCCTCTGATCCGGGGTTTGCACAACTGCAGCAGGGGATGGGCAAGCGGCCGATTTCTCCGGCCAGGCTTTCATAGCCAAGGCGCTTAAATCCCGCCGCCAGGTAACCGGCAACGGCATGCGACATTGCCTCCGATCCTGAAGCTGCCGCCAGCAGGTTAATGCTAGCCAGACGGAATCCTTTTTCGGGATCATCGTGCCAAATGCCGGTAACAAAAGAAAGATAAGAGATGATGCGGGCGGAAAGGGCATTAGACCGCAGTATGGACGTATCTGAGAATATTTCTTTATCCAGGTAATGCGAAAACTGAAAACTTAGCCTCTCCTTCAGACTCAGTAAGGGGTCGGCTGGCGGTTCCCGGTCCAGTTTAATAAGTTTTGCAGAAAACCGATCGGTTTCTCCGGCTATGAGTGCCTCCGTAAATGATTTTTCCTGCCCGATCAGACTCAGATACTCGTTGCGGGCCATGTTGAAAAAAGGATCATCCGGAGAGAAATCCTTGAGCTGTTTGCGGAGGTTTTCGATGCGCGGCTGGCTTTTCAGTCGGAACCTGAGGTAACGGTAGTAGATCTCGTTTTCTGGAGAGTTTTCAAACGAGATGCTGTCGATCGGTTGCTTTATGGTTGTATGGAAGGAAATATCGCTGTGCGAGAAGATCAGATCGAGGAAACGCCTGCCACCGAACTGAATCCGGTAATGTCCGGCCGGTTTCCGGGCTGAAATACGGAAATGGAAACACCCGTCTTTCCCTATGGTTGCCGAGTCCGTAACGAATTCTTCATCAAAATGAAATTCCCTGAGATAGATACCGGAGGAGTCGAGACCGCGGATGCAGCCGCTGATATGGAAGAATTCCGGTATATCCTGCCCGCTGGCAGCTGTAGCCTGGCTTAGCAGAAGCAGTATAACGAAACGGAATTTCATGCTTATTCGGGTCGTGTGGTAAACCTCCAGATGTGCCCCGGGGTGTAATTGCCGGCTTCGTCACGGGCATAAACCTGCCAGAAATAGTCCTTTTTGAGCTGAAAACCGGATATGGTGGTTTCATACACTTTCTGACCATATTCAACCGTGTAATCGCTAATCCCGGTAAGTGTGGGCTCGAGTGTTTCCGGGCTGAAACCTGTCCACAGATCGAAAAATATGCTGTCGTTGTCATGGTCGATACAGCTCCAGCTGAAAATGACCGTAGGTTCCATCCAGTTTTGCCAGTTGGGAGGAGACAGGTAGATGGGCATATCGGGTGGCTGATTGTTCAGGTCATTAACCACAACCAGCATCATCCGGGCTGAATCGCAAAGCCCTTTTGAATCCCTGACCTGCATTAGCGGAAAGTACAGTCCCGGCTCGCTGTAGTTTCGGTTAGCGGTTCGATCCGTGGTAAACTCCGTATCCCAGGTCCCGTTGCCGGTCCAGTCCCACCGGATTTCCAGAGAGGCATTGTTGTCTTCCTGATCGCTGACAGCAGAAGCGTCAAACACAAATCCGGTATTCACATCGCCCCGGGCAGGTTCAACGGTAAAAACGGCTTCGGGCATGTGGTTCAAGGTGTTGGCCTCTTCCTTGCCACAGGAGAAAACAAAAAGTGTCAACGCGATCAGGGCTGAGGCAATCGGCAATCCGGAAGTTCTGCAGGTTTTCATAGTGGAATGATTCAGGTATATAACGGCAAAAAGGACTCATAAATTGCCGGAACGTGCGTTTTATCCGGCAGCCGGTCTCTTTTTATCCCCTAGAGTAATGGGTACCGCGCGGTAAAGTTACACAATTGCTTTTTTTAAGGCAAAAACCATATCAGCAATCGATTTAATTCTATATTTGCGTGAAGACTTCTGCCCTGCCGCTGCGTATTTTCGGGTAGAAATAAAGCTTATTGTTTGTCTATTATTGGGTTATCATGAATGGGAAAAACTACAGAACGGGGCTAAAATGTACAATCGGAAATTGTAAACGCTATTTTTCACTGGTAATCTTGTTTCTGTATGCTGCCGGTACTCTTAAAGCCCAGGTTCCGACCATTCAGGATTGTCTTGGCGCCATTCCGGTTTGTACGGGGTTTTACGATCAACCCCTGGTTCCCCTGGGCTCCGGAAATTATCCCAACGAAATCAACCCGAATCAAAGTTGCCCCCGCTCGTGTATGGACGGAGAAACCAATACCATCTGGTATGTGATCTCGGTTCAATCTTCCGGACTTCTTCGTTTTGTTATTACACCCGTTAATCCGAACGATGATTACGACTGGGCTGTGTTTAACCTGAACGATATGGAGTGCAGCGATATTTACAACAATGCCATTTTTATGCAGGAAAGCTGCAATGCTGCAGGAGGTGCAGGATATCACGGTGCAACCGGTATCAGCAGTCCCAACGGAGGAAACTCCAATTGTAACGGAGGCGGCCCTACAAACAAATGGAACGCAGACCTCAATGTACTGGCAGGCGATACATATGTGTTATGTGTGAGCAACTGGACCGCTTCATCCTCTGCCGGTTACACCCTTGATTTCGGAGCATCAACCGCCAGTATCTTCGATAATGTTCCCGCCACCATTTCTTTTGTTGACAATGAAATCGGCTGCGCCGGAGCTACTTCGCTCTACTTTGGTTTTTCCGAAAATATCCGCTGCCTTTCCGTTAGTCCCAACGATTTTAAACTGTTTGGTCCCGACGGTACCGAGCACCTGGTGACAAGTGTAAACGGTGCCGGGTGTCAGGCCGGAGGCGAACAGGAAAAGTTCTTTACCATCACATTCGATCCGCCCATGTACGAAAACGGCACCTACGAGCTTCGCCTCGTCGGGAATGTCGTCGACCTTTGTTCCAATAGCTCGGTGGTACACGGAAAAACATTCGATGTGCAGCTCGATCCTCTCCCAACAATATTATCAGGGCCTGAAGATCAGATGGTTCCCATCGGTGGTGCAGCCATCTTCAGCGTTGAAACCATCGGAGATACCAGCTTCAGATGGCAGTTCAGGCCAAATCCCACAGCATTCTGGACGTATCTCACAGAAGGTGCTCCCTATTCAGGTACAAATACAAATACCCTGACGGTGGATCCTGCTACTTTTGAACTCGGTCAATACCAGTTCCGCTGCGTTGTCAGCGGCGAATGCACCCCACACTCCATTTCTCCGGCGGCTACTCTTTTTGTAGGCGATCAGCTGGCTGCTTCGGCTTCGGTGAGTGACGATGAAATATGCCTGGGCGAATCGGTTCAGCTGAATGTGGAAGCATTCGGAGGAAATATACAGCAGCCATATACCTACCTGTGGACGGCACCCGGCGGCTGGACAAGCACTCTTCAGAATCCCGTGGTTGAACCTGAGGAAACTACGACATATACCGTAACCGTCGACGACGGATATGGCCCGGCAACTTCTCAGGTTACCGTAACCGTTTTTCCCCTGCCGGTTGCCAATGCCGGCGATGACTTTGAAATTAACAACGGCACGTTTACCCAGTTACACGGAAGCGCAGAGGTGGGCCTGCCACCGTTCGTCTACCAGTGGGAACCGTCAGACAGCCTCTGGAACCCGAATATCCAGGATCCTACAACCCGCAAGCTTTATAATACAACCATCTTCAGCCTGGTGGTAACGGATGCAAACGGATGCATCAGCCCTTCCGATCAGGTGGTGGTTACCGTTACGGGCGGAATGCTCGCCACCGGATCACAGGCAATCCCATCCACTATCTGTTACGGCGAAACTACCATACTTCAAGCCCTTCCCAGCGGAGGGAATTACCCGTTTTATAACTACAGCTGGAAATTGGGAGATACAGAAATTTCAACGGAAGCAAGCGTTACAGTAATGCCTTCCCAAACCACAACCTATCATCTGACCGTATTTGATAACTTCAACACCGTGGAAAGTAATGTTCTCGTTACCGTTAATCCTCTGCCAGCCATTAGCCTTATCAAACCCGAACACTATATCCTTGACGGCAACATACAGGTGTGCGTCTACGATACCCTGGTTCTGGATGCCGGAAATCAGGGTGCCGAATATTTCTGGAGCAACGGCGCAACCGACCGCTTCCTGGAAATTAGGACGTCGGGCATTAGTTTCGATTTTCAGGAACACTGGGTCAGGGTAACCGATCCGAACAGCGGGTGCGTTAACCGCGATACGGTTGGTGTAGCTTTTACTTTTACTGCCTGTTCATACGGTATCGACGACCTCACACCGGAAGATTTTATCAGCATATTCCCGAATCCTGCAAGCAAGGCTGTAACTCTGATGCTCGACGGACCCTCCGACCATTTTGATGTAAGTCTGACCGACCTCAGCGGACGCGTAATCCGCCACACGGAAATAGCAAAAGCCCTGCCGGGAATTCACCAGTCGGTTTTCGACCTTTCCGACAGCCGGCCGGGCACGTATATGATGCGGATTACCTCCGGCAAAGGCACATACATTACCAAACTGGTCGTTCAATGAAAGCAGTCGGGTCGAAGTCTGAAAATCTGGCATTCAAAGCCGTAATAATTCTTCACCTTATGCTGCTTCCCGTATTGACGTCGTTTGCACAGGAAATAACGGCTGTTTTTACAGAAACGGATGATTTCCTGATTCTTGAGGGTGACGTTAATAAGACCGTTTTTTCAATTCAGCCCGATAACAGTCAGTTGCTTCAGATGATAGCCGAACGGGCTTCGGCCATGCCCGAGACACTGACACTGAGCCTCGGTCTGACACCCTCCGGTGCAAACAGAATTACGCTTACCTATAATCACCCCACGGATACCGTTTACGTGAAAAAGATGCTTTTGTTTCTTGGGGTTACGCAAGTGAATGTCCGGGGAATCCTTTGTAATACAGGGGATTTCCAGCCTTAGTTAAAGCAATGACTAACTTAAATCGGGTGATAAATGCGTTTACACCGGCGTGTTTACCTTATCGGCCTTATGGCATTGTGTGCCTGGTTTCAGGCAAATTCTCAGATAAACGCGGGCCCTGATGTTACCATCTGCCAGGGCGAATCCTCCGTCCTTTTTGCAACAGCAACGGGAGGGTATGGTTCCGACAGTTATTCGTTTGAACTATTTTCGTTTCAGCCGGAGTCCTACACGGGAGGAACTCCTGCAACTTTCGGCGGGAATCAGGATGACCAGATCGCCGGTCCCTTCCCCATTGGATTCGAGTTCTGTTTCTTCAATCAGAATTATACGCAGTTTTACATAGGATCCAATGGCTGGATAGGATTTACCTATAATTCTTCGTGGACAACCTATACTTCGGCTCCGATTCCAAACAGCAGCAGTACGGTGCCCAAAAACTGCATCATGGCACCCTGGCAGGACTGGCATCCGGGAGTAACCTCAGCATTCGGACCTCCCTATGTTTTTTACAAGACCACAGGTACAGCCCCAAACCGCAAACTCGTTGTATACTGGTACGAAAGCCCGATGTTTAGCTGTACCTCATCCCGGGGCACTTTTCAGATAGTGCTGAATGAGCAGAGCAGCATTATCGAAAACCACATTACCAGCAAACCCAGCTGCCTGACCTGGGCCGGAGGCACTGCTACCCAGGGCGTTCATAACAACAACGGAACCATTGCTTTTACTGCTACCGGGCGTAATTCAACCCAGTGGACGGCATCCAATGAGAGTACCCGTTTTGTTCCGAGCGGCATTAAATGGTATACCGGCGGATATCCAGGAGGAACCATCGCCGGCTATGGCCCCGAGCTTATTGTGTCGCCGCAGTCAACTACCGTATACACCGCTGTGGTGAACCTGTGCGGTGGCCAGGTGTATACCGATAATGTAACCGTAAATGTGATTCCACGCGATAACGCTGCATTCAGCTATGGGTCGTCCACCCTTTGCCAGAGCGGGTTTTCAGGGAATCCGGTAGGTTCTTTTCCCGGTGGCATTTACCTGTCTTCTCCACCAGGTTTGTCCATCAATGCGGCCACCGGTAATATCAATCTCGGGGCCAGTAATCCGGGCACCTATACCATCACCCACATCACCGGCGGAGCATGTCCGGATACAGCGAGCATACCGGTTACCGTGGTTACATCGCCTTCGGCGTTATTCGGATATCCGCAGACAGGTTATTGCGTAACCGGTACCAACCCCTTGCCAGTGTTTCCGCCCGGCTCGTCGGGAGGGACTTTTGCAGCTTCCCCTCCGGGGTTGATATTCGTGAGCGTTTTAACAGGCGAAATCGATCTGCAGGCTTCTGCCCCCGGAACGTATCAGGTTACCAATACTATACCGCCTTCAGCTGCCTGCCCTCAGGTTACTCATACCACAACGGTTCAGATCTATTCAACCCCTCCGCAGGGGGGGGCGATTCAGGGACCGGCATCGCTTTGCGAGAATCCTCCAAATTCTGTATACAATACCGCACCCCTCGCCAATTCCAATTCATACCTCTGGGCATTGGCTCCTCCGGCCGCCGGCACCATCCAGGGTAACGGAACATCCGCTATGGTTAACTGGACGGACAATTTTGCCGGTACAGCATACATTCAGGTAAGAGGTGTAAATGAATGCGGTACCGGACCGGGTTCTCCCCCCTTTGCAGTTCAGGTAAATCCTCTGCCCAAAGAAACCGGAACACCTGCAGGTCCCGAAGTTTTGTGCCAGGGAGCAGCACTAACCATATATTTTACTTCCGGTTCAGCATTTGCCTCCCATTACGAATGGATGCTCGTTCCCGCAGGTGCCGGCGTTGTTGTGGGGCAGGGACAGCAGGTTACAGTGTCCTGGGCGGCATCGTTTTCAGGAACCGCTCAACTCTCTGTTCGCGGAGCAAACGAATGCGGAACCTCCGTCTGGTCCTTGCCTCTCGAGGTATTGGTAAATCCTCTGCCTGCCATGGCACAGCAACCCTCCGGGCCGGTTTTCGTTTGTTCCGGAGATGCAGCGGCAGAATATTCCACACCCGCAGTACTTAACGCCTCCGGTTATCAGTGGATGATTTCTCCGGCAAACGCAGGAATTATTAACGGCAGCGGTAATACCGTCACGATAAACTGGAATGCTGCCTTTTCAGGGATGGCCGGAGTATCGGTAGCATTGGTAAACGAATGCGGTGCCGGTTCACAGTCACTCCCTCTGATGGTAGAAATTGCCCCTGCCCCGGTCGTAAATGCAGGAAACGATACCACCATACTTGCCGGAACTTCCATTATATTGAGAGCAGAGGTACAGAGTGCCGGAAATCAGATACTTTACAGCTGGGAGCCAGCGGACTTGCTTGTGAATCCAATCGTACTGCAGCCTGTAACACTTCCCCTCGGGACAAGCGTACGGTTTACACTTGTTTCCTCGGATGCTGTTAATGGATGTTCCGGAAGCGATAATGTCTGGATTGAAGTTACCGGCAGTCCCCTTACTGTCTCCGCAGGAGCTGACCCGCCGGCAGTGTGTGCCGGAGAAGGAACTTCACTCCAGGCATATGCAATGGGCGGGCAAGGGGCGGGGTATCAGTACAGCTGGTACGTCAATGGGGTGTTTTTCAGCAATCTTCAGAGTCCGTTTGTAATCCCGGATGAAAGTTCTTCCTATGAGGTCGTGGTTTTTGACGGAACGGACCTCGCTTCTGCAACGGTCACTGTTGTTGTATGGCAATTGCCTGTGGTGGATGCCGGTGATAATATATATATACCTGCCGGTGGGACAGCACAGCTTAAGGCGGGCGTTTCTCCTCCCGGCGATTATTTCTATAAATGGATACCGGCCGATTCTCTCATTAATCCTTTTGTAGCTGAACCTTACACCGTTCCGCTGTTTTCAGGTAATCTGTTTCAGGTGACCATAACCGATGTTAACGGATGCAGCAGTCTGCCCGGGCAGGTCAGCGTAATCGTAACCGGAGGGTTGCTCGGTGCATCTCCTCTTGCCAATCCGGATACCATCTGTCAGGGAACAAAAAGCATATTATATGCAATGCCTTACGGTGGATTGCCATCGGGTTACCACTTCCGGTGGTATGATGGAAGTACTCTGGTTTCTGAAGATATGCAGTTGGAGGTACAACCAACCGCTTCTACCAATTACCGGCTCCTGGTTGGTGATGGTATATCGCTGATTGAGCGCTATTTAACGGTAACGGTATTGCCGGTGCCAAAAGTTGAGCTGATAGCTCCGGGTGTACCGCATGAAAACAACACCATCCTTGCCTGTGTGTTCGATACGGTAGTGATTGATCTACCCCATACCGGTGCTTCTTTCCTCTGGTCCGACGGATCTGTCGAAAACATTATTTTCATCCGGACCTCGGGAATTTCATTTGATTTCAGGCAGATATGGGTTGTAGTAACCGATCAGTCGACGGGATGCTTTACCAGGGAGGAGGTAAACGTATTGTTCAATTTTATCAATTGCTCCTATGGCATCCGGGAAAATGAAAAAAAATCCTCGGTTCGTATCTTTCCCAACCCTGCCGGAGAATCTGTAAACATCGGACTGGATCGCGATCCGGAGGGTAACCTGGATATTCAAATACTCGATATTCAGGGGAGAATCGTTGCTGAGCACACAGCCCGTAGTCATGCAGCCGGTCAGGCTACGGTTGATGTCGCTCACCTGCCTGAAGGAATTTACCTGGTGAAAGTTACATCTTCAGCAGGCGTTTTTGTCAGAAAACTGATTATCAGCAGAGGATATTAGCAGCTGTAAACCGGGACGACAGAAATATTGCTGGTGTTATTTTTTTTGCATCTCCGGTTTTCTATCAGAAACCTGAAACAGACTGGTTTTAGGGTCGGTAAACACCCGGAACTACCGCTATGCGTATATCCGGATAATATTTATCGGAACCCAATGGGAAATGATTAAACAATCCGGAATATGTACCGGATACTTGAGTTTTCCGGATTACCTGCCCGCCCTGTTTCCGTGAAGACCGAAAGATTCTTTACAGGAATCCTCCAAATCACACTAAATACCAGAAATTGTTGTCCGATACAGAAAAAAAAACAATATTTTATTTACAAAGTACTGCGCTTATTAATTAATTTATAATTTTGGGACTGCATTGTCCGCTGGTATTTACAGGAGGGTTTCGAATCAGGGATTAGGTAGAGCATTAGTAAAACAGGCGAAGCAGACATACGATTGCACGCCTGATGTTATCCTTCGGCTGTAACGGCCTGTCAGGATTGCTATTTGTCCCGGTTTTTTCAAGTTGGGGGTTCTCAATGCGCAGTATTGATTGAAAAAGAAAAAAAGCATGAAAAGTTTTGCCAAACTGAAAGTTTCACTAATTAGAACAGGATTTATTCTGGCAGTATTGTTTTTTCTGCAAAACAGTGCATTCTCTCAGAAGGTTATCAGACCCGGAGCTGACGATCAGCATCTTCGCGTTGAACTTATGGAGTATTCCTATTTCGAGCGCATGTACATTGTCAGTGAACTCCACAAGCTTCAAAATGCCAAGGTGGCAATTTCAGAAGAAGAGGGTGTGGTGTATGTTTATCCTCTCGGATCCGGACTCAACGAGGTTCTGGATGTAGTTACCGGGATTACGGGGCGCGCATGCGACCTTGAAGAACGTCTGGATAAGTATTCCGAATCGGCGATTCTGAATTCCATTAAGGCAGAACACGGCGATTGGGTTGAGTATTACGCTCTTACCGGTCAGCGCGATACGCAAAATGACTCCTGTCATAAATCCATGCCCTTTTGTACCGGAACCATTTATACTTTTCCCGCTGGTACAAATACACAGGCTCAGTCAGGACCTGCATACAACTGCCTGAATACACGTCCCAATCCCGCATGGTACCATCTGAAAATTGAAGACCCGGGTCCGATCGGTATCTATATGTACAGCACGCCATCGCGCGACATCGACTTCTGTCTCTGGGGGCCCTTTACGGATCCGATTACACCCTGCCCGATGACAAATACAAACGGCGGACTAACGAACAGCAAGGTAGTGGATTGCAGCTATTCCCCCAATCCAACCGAAACGGCAAATATTCCCAACGGACAACCCGGACAATACTACATTCTGATTATTACCAATTACAGCAATCTGCCCTGTAACGTTACTTTCCAGCAAACAAGCGGTACCGGTACGACCGACTGTACCATCCTGCCTCCTCCTGCAACCAGCAATTCGCCGGTATGTGTCGGCGGAACGCTTCAGCTTAGCGCAGCCAATGTGCCACAGGCAGCTTATCAGTGGACAGGTCCTGCCGGATTTATCAGCAATGCACAAAATCCGAGCATCAACGGAATTACCCATAGCAATGCCGGGGTTTATACCCTTACCATCACCTATAACGGCATCACCAGCGAACCAACTAACACGGAAGTTTTTGTGTACGATCCGCCAACTGCCACGATCAGCGGAACCACCAGCATTTGTGAAGGCGATTCAGCCCTGCTAACCATCAATGCCACCAGTGTGGGACCATTCAGGGTTACCATGTCAAACGGAATAGGAGGGCTTCCATCGGTAATCAATTTCTGGCAAACCACTCATTCTTTCTGGGTCTATCCAACACAAACAACGACCTATACGCTCACTTCGGTTCAGAATAATGCATGTTCCGGTACAACCTCTGGCCAGGCTGTTATTACTGTACGACAACGGCCGGCGACCGATTTCAGTTCTGCAAACCAATGTACCCAGCAGATAACAAACTTCACCGACTTAACACCGGTGCCATTGGGAGGCATTGCTTCCTGGGCCTGGAACTTCGGCGATGGAAATACCTCCAATCTGCAAAATCCGACGCATACGTTTACTACCGGCGGGATATACAATGTTGGTCTTACCGTTACAGCAAACAATGGCTGTGAGAAAATGACAACAAAACCCGTTTCAATTTATCCTACACCCGTTGTAAGTGCAGGACCGGATAAAACCATCGCCTACGGAACGAATACAACTCTTAACGGAAGTGCTTCAGGCGGTTCCGGTACCCATACCTATCAGTGGCAACCCGCCGATAAAGTGGATAATCCCGTAGTTCTGGCTCCAACCACCGTTTTACTTGCCGCAACTACCGACTTTACCCTGACTGCGACAGATTCCGGAAACGGATGCGTCAGCACCGATCAAATGACCGTTACCATCACCGGAGGTCCGCTGGCTGCCTTTATCGAAAGCGATAAGCCGGAAATCTGTCTGGGCGGCTCAACGTATCTGAATGCCGTAATTTCTGGAGGATCCGGAAGTTATACCTATACCTGGACTTCCACTCCTGCCGGATTTAACTCACAGGAACAGGATATCACCGTCAGCCCCTCTGCCACAACTACATACAATCTTTCGATTTACGACGGATTTAACACTATTAATACTTCCTATCAGGTTGTGGTGAATCCGCTTCCCAATCCCAATGCGGGCCCGGAACAGTTTATCCCCCACGGAACCAGTACCATCCTCACATCCCAGGTTACCGGAGGAACAAGTCCCTACACCTATCAGTGGAGTCCGGCAGAACTTCTGGTTGCACCAACGATGTACGTTACTCCGACCCACAATCTTTACTCATCACAGAATTTTACCATGGAGGTAACCGACAGCAAGGGATGCAAATCCACAGGTCAGACCGTAGTAACCATCACGGGTGGACAGCTGCAGGTAAACCCTGTTGCCGTGAAACCTATTATCTGCAGGAATGAATCCACAGAAATCAGGGCTATCCCCGGCGGCGGTTCGAATACATACGAAACCTACAGCTGGACGTCCAACCCTCCGGGATTTACATCCTCACAGGCTAACCCGGTGGTCGATCCAATTGTTACAACCGTTTACACCGTTGAAGTTTTCGACGGGTATAACTATGCCACAGGTAATGTAACTGTAAGTGTAAATCAATTGCCTGAGATCTATCTTGCTCCTGTTAACGACCCCAGGGTTATGGTAATGAGTCCTGTTGAAATCGGACTTTGCGTTTACGATACAATTACACTCAGTGCCGGCAACCCCGGATCAACCTACCTCTGGAGCAACGGCTCAACCAATCAGACTATAGATATTAAAACTTCTGGAATTTCCTTCGACATTCAGGAATATCAGGTAGTGGTGCATAATCCGCTGACCGGATGCAGCAACGAAGGAAATATAACAGCGTATTTCACCTTCCAGTATTGCAGCTATGGCGTCGAAGAAAATGCCACCGACAGACGTTTGCAGGTTTATCCCAACCCTTCTGTTAACGGGGAGTTTAACCTGCTTATCGACGGATTGAAAGGCGATGCATCCGTACAGGTCTTTACATCGGAAGGCAGGCTTATTTCAGATGAAACCCTTAAGCTTATGCAGGGTTCTGTACACAGTTCATTACTGAATCTGCGTAATAAAGCTTCGGGCGTTTATTACCTGAAACTGGTAAATACTGAGGCTGTGATACTTAGAAAACTGATTATTCAATAACAATAATTTACCGCTGCCTACCGGGGAAATCCGGCTTGTCTATGTTTGGACGAAAGGAAGCTAAATGATTACTACCCTGATGAAAAAGAATCTGTCGATTGCCCTTCTGGTGCTGGTTATCGGTCTGCCATTATCGCTTCTGGCTCAAAACCGTGCTGTAAACAGATGCTCTTATGTTCCACCCCGCCATGCTGACAACTGGTTTTTCTTTCAGAATGCGGGTCTTCGGTTTACCGATGCCACCGGTACCATTCTGAATAACCTGCCTAACAACAATCTTCCTGTTGGTAAAGGCACGGCTGTTTATTCGGATGAGGACGGGAACCTACTGCTTTACACCGATGGCATCCGGGTGTGGAACAAGAACCATGAGATGATTAACTTTGGTCCGAACCTGGCCGGAGACCTGGGATCCACCCAGTCGTCGCTCATCGTACAAAATCCGGTTTCCAAACAGATGCTTTACGTTTTTACTACCGACATTCAGTATCCCGCTGCATTCGGAACTACCAAGGGATTTAATTATTCCCGGGTCGACCTTACCCTGGGAAACGGCGCCGGAGCTGTAACTACCGACCGCGACATCAACCTTTTACCCAAAACGGCTGAAATGATATCGGGAGTGAAAACAGCAGACGGAAACGGTTACTGGGTTGTTACACACGGACTTGGCAACAATAATTTCTATGCCTATAAAGTGGATAACAACGGGGTAAATACCACACCCGTAGTAAGCAGTTCCGGGTCTTCTCTCAACGATGATTACAGCAGCCGCGAAGGTCTGGGAGCCATGAAAATCTCACCGAAAGGCGACCGTATTGCCTACGCTTCGTTCGGAAAAGGGATTGTAGAAGTGTTTTCCTTTAACAGCGCAAACGGCACCGTCAGCAATCCGCTGTTGATAAATCCGGAAACAACTGCCCCCAACCAGGGTCCCTATTATGTTGAATTTTCTCCGGATGGTACTAAGCTCTATGTAACGGTTGTCAATCTTTCAACCGGAAGGGAAAACATACTTTATCAGTACGACCTTTCGAACAGCGCCGAGGCTACCGTTTTAAACGAAAGCCCCCTGAATGCAGATCCATCGGCCCTCCAGCTTGGCCGTGACGGAAAAATATATGTTACGCGGTATCAGAGGGATGAAATGGGTGTAATAGAAAATCCAAATCGCCCCGGTACCTACTGCAACTATAAAGAAAGTCAGATAAACCTCGGTGGGAAACGCGGCCAGAACGGACTTCCGACCTTTATCCAGAGTTTTTTCGATATCCCGCCGTTTGATTACGATACAAAATGCGACGGGGATGAAACCCTTTTTACCATTCATAATACCGCTAACATCGACAACGCCTCATGGGATTTCGGCGATGCCGGCAATACAACTCCCGGAACCGGTCTCAATCCGGTTCACGTATTCAGCGCCCCCGGAACCTATAACGTTACCCTGACAGAGTTATACGGAGGCCAGAGCTTTACCAGTACATCCCAGGTGGTTATCAATCAACTGCCTCCCAAAAGTTTTATTCCCGACAGTCTGTACATATTCCCCGGATCCATAATCCCCCTCGATGCCGGAGCCGATATGTTCGATTACCGCTGGCAGGACGGAAGCAATAACCGCTTCTACGATGTTGCCAACCCCGGTCTTTACGTTGCCGAATACACGGATATCAACTGCTGTACCAATTCCGACAGCCTTCTGGTTATCGCATTGGATATCTCACTTCCAAACGCATTTTCACCAAACGGCGATAATCTGAATGATTATTTTAAAGCTATGGGACCCAGTGACGGTATTCAGGATTACACGCTGGTTATATACAACCGCTGGGGACAGCTCGTTTGGGAGGCTACCAATTTTGCGGATAGCTGGGATGGTACCTATAAAGGCGAAAATGCTCCTGCAGGCATCTATGCCTGGTATATGACCTTTAACGTAATCGGCAATGTATCATCCATTGGAAAGGTAAAATATAAAGGAAGCGTTACCTTGTTGCGGTAATTTGCATACACCTACCGGGTTCGGTTCCTGATTTCCAGTCTGAATAAATCGGGTGGTAAACAACAGCCGGCACACTGATTCGTAAGAGAATGTCCGCAAGGCTTTGTTTTGCCGGCAATATCCGTATGCTCAGCCGGAATTTATTTCTGCTTTACAGGAAGGGTGTTTTTGCGGTCAAATGTAAATATACCGGTAAAAATATCGCTTCGGTATACTCATTGAGTAATCCGGCTGAAAGGCAATTATTGCGATGTAATTCAATATTTCTTATTTTTGTGAATACGAGGCTGTATTAATCCATACCCCGATGAAGTTAAAAATAGTCGTATTGCTCAGTGCATTGCTCACCTCAGTCCTGTTAGTCAATGCCCAGAAACAGGCCAATTACTGGTATTTCGGTCAGAATGCCGGATTGAATTTTACAATGGGTCCGCCAATCCCCGTTACCAACGGAGCTCTGAATACCGGTGAAGGTTGCTCTTCCATCTCCACATCTGCAGGAGCTCTCGAATTCTATACCGACGGAAGATTTGTCTACAACCGGAACCACAGTCAGATGCCAAACGGATTTGGATTAAACGGTCACTCTTCAAGTACTCAGTCGGGAATTATTGTTCCAAAACCGGGAAGCTCGACGGAGTATTATGTGTTTACCGTAGATGCAGCCGATAACGGACTGGCATTGGGACTTTGTTATTCCAAGGTTGATATGTCGCTTGATGGTGGCAACGGAGACGTGGTTGTAACCGAAAAAAATATTTCACTTGTACCTTTGGCATGTGAAAAAGTGACCGCCGTTGGTCATGCCGATGGTCAGACCTTCTGGGTAATTACAAAAAAATGGGGAAACTCCGATTTTTATGCATACCGGATTACCTGGGACGGAGTGGTCACAACCCCTGTAATAAGTTCAACAGGACCTCCGTTAACCGGAAACATAGGCCAGGCATCCAAGGGATATCTGAAGGTTTCACCCGATGGAACAAAAATCGCTGCTGCCAATAATACAGCGTTCAACGTTGGTATTTACGATTTTGATAATGCAACCGGAGTGGTTACTCATCTTGTAACCGATAATACCTATACGAATCCGGGCGGCTACGATCCGGGCGGTCCTTATGGTGTTGAGTTTTCGCCCAATAGCAAAAAACTGTATATCGGCGAATGGAAAACAAACCGCAAAATTCATCAGTACGACCTTTCCAGCAACGATCCTACAGCTATATTGGCATCGCGGACGGTGGTGGCCACAGTGGGTCAGTCTTCGGATCCAATCGGTGCCTTGCAGCTCGGGCCCGATAACCGGTTGTATATCGCCCGCTACGGCTCTCCATATCTCTCAAGGATAAATCAGCCCAATGCCTCAGGAGCAGCCTGCGAGTTTGTTGAAAATGCCGTTCCGCTCGGCGGAAAAGAATGCCGCTATGGTTTGCCCCCGTTTATTCAATCCTTCTTTTACCTTACCGTGGATTTCTACTGGGATGAACCTGCATGCAACGATAGCATCATACAATTCTATGCAAGTGCTTCGGATATTCCGGATTCCCTCCGCTGGACCTTCCCCGACGGAACGACCTCCGAGATCATGAATCCTACCTATTTGTTTCCCGGAACCGGATTGTATCCGGTTAATCTGGTCGTTTATCTTTACGGACAATCCAAATCAATCTCGAGACTTATACGAATTCAGCCCAATCCGACCGTTTCCATCGGCAACGATACTACAATTTGTGCCAGCGAAGCGTTTCATGTTGATCCCGGAGCCTACAGCGGTTATCTGTGGCACGACGGCTCTACAGAACCGACATTCCTGACCGACAACACCGGGTGGATATGGTGTCAGGTAGCCAACCAGTTCGGATGTACAGCTACCGATTCGCTTTACATCACCGTAAATCCGAATCCGGTAACCGATGCAGGGCCGGATCAGCAGATCGAAGAAGGTACAACAACCACCTTGCCGGGATCGGTATCGGGAGGCTCCGGCAGTTACAGCTATCACTGGGAACCAGCCTCCCTTCTGGTAAATCCGGATATTCTTCAGCCAACAACCGTTGAACTGAATGCATCCACAACGTTTACGCTTACCATTACGGATCTTGAAACCGGGTGCATAGGAACCGACCAGGTATTCGTCGATGTTATAGGTGGCGTGCTTTCCTGCAATGCATTTGCAGATCCTGTTGCCATCTGCCTGGGCGATCAGGCTCAATTGCAGGCAGTTGCCACTGGCGGAACGGGAACTTATACCTACTCGTGGACGTCAAATCCTCCGGGGTTTTCATCCACCATGGCCAATCCGATTGTAGCACCCCCGCAAACAACTACATACACCGTGGTGGTAAACGATGGTGAAGGCTCTGTCAGCCGGAATGTAACGGTTACCGTATACCCTCTCCCCATTGTAACCCCGGGATCGAATCAGACCATCCCGCACGGAACAAATACCATGATTACTGCAGCAGCTTCGGGTGGCAATCATCCGTATGCATTCTTATGGAGCCCGTCCGACAAGGTTATTGCACCCACCATGCCAGCTACTCCAACCGTTAACCTCTTTTCAACACAGGTATTTACGGTTACGGTTACCGATAATACCGGATGTGTTTCCAGTGCGCAAACCATCGTTTCCATTGAGGGTGGCCCCCTTCACGTTAATCCGGCTGCAGTCGACTCCGTGATCTGCCGTGGCGAAACCACCCAAATCCAGGCCCTGCCGGGCGGAGGATCCAATACCTACGAAACATATCAATGGACCTCCAATCCTCCGGGATTCACCTCCACACAGCCAAATCCTACGGTAACCCCGCAAATAGAAACCGAATATACCGTTGAGGTTTATGATGGATATAACATAGCTACCGGCAGCGTTACCGTAAAGGTAAATCAATTGCCGCTTATAAGCCTGCTGCCTGTAAACGATCCCCGGATTCAGATAATCGATTACCATCAGATTGGCGTCTGTGTGTTCGATACCGTCACTCTGAACGCGGGAAATCCGGGTTCCGAATTTCTGTGGAGCAACGGTTCAGACGAACAGTCCATTTCCATTCAAACATCCGGTATCAGTTTCGATTATCAGAAATACCTGGTTACCGTAACAAATCTTCAGACCGGCTGTGTGAATACCGATTCGATAACCGCCATCTTCACCTTTCAGAATTGCAGTTATGGTATGGATGAGAGTGACCCTGGAAGCGGACTTACGGTCTTTCCCAATCCATCAGGCAGCGGAATTTTCAACTGCCGCATCGAAGGACTGAAGGGAACCTTGAGTCTGGATGTTTATTCCGCTCAGGCCGCCCTGGTTCACAGTCAGCCCATAACGATGCAAGCGGGAGTTTTTGCGGATTTTGTGCTTCCCCTCGATCACCTCAGTCCGGGAATTTATTTCCTGAAACTGACAGGGCCAGATGTCGTTCTGCTGCGGAAGCTCATCATACAGAAAATCTGATCCCCGAAAGCGAAGAGAAGGCAGGTTCCGGAACTTTATCATCGGCTTGCAGTCCCGGATCTGACTGAATCGGCATTCCGTATTTCAAAAACTATCCGCATTGCCCCGGGTTCAGGATTATTCGGTTTTCAGAACCGGTGGAAGGTGTATAATAATTTCTGAAATTTAACGTGCAAACGAATGAAGACTACTCCCGAACACGACGAACGAATTGCGAGAATGACCTTTGCTTCCGTTTATCCGCATTACATTGCAAAAGTAGAAAGCAAGGGCCGTACGAAAAAGGAATTGCATCAGGTAATACACTGGCTCACGGGATTTGATGAACAAATGCTTCAGGAACTTCTTGGTGAAAATGCAACGTTTGAGACTTTTTTCGAAAAGGCCCGGCTGAATCCGCATGCTTCGCTTATTACCGGTGTTATATGCGGATACCGGATCGAAGAGATCGAAACCCCTCTGACCCGGCAGGTACGCTATCTGGATAAACTGGTAGATGAACTGGCAAAAGGGAGAAAGATGGAGAAGATATTGCGAACGGTGTGATGTTAAAACAGGAAGACAAGACAGAAGCAGAGCCATGAATGAAGTGGATAAGTATATAGAAGGCTTTCCGGATGAGGTCCGGGATATTCTGCAGACAATTCGCGGGATTATCAAAGAATCGGCTGCAGGTGCTGAAGAAAAGATGGCTTACGGTATGCCGGGTTACAAAACTCACGGCCGGCCGCTGGTGTATTTCGCCGGATATCAAAACCATGTAGGATTTTATGCCACACCGACAGGGCACCGGCAGTTTGAAAAGGAATTGTCGCAATACAAACAAGGGAAGGGTTCTGTGCAGTTTCCGCTGGGTAAGCCGGTTCCTTACAGTTTAATAAAGAGGATCGTTGAGTACAGGGTTAAGGAGAATGAGCTTTTGTACGGTAAAAAATAAGATGGAGCCTTGTTCTGTTTAGGTAAGGGAAAGCTATTAATTACCGGTAATGTTTATTTTGTTGGCAAAGGGCTGGGTCAACCCGATTTTTATAAGGCTTGTTAGATTCAGAGTATGTTTCCGGAATATTTGTTCTATGAAAAAAGCACGAAAAGCACTTCAGTATCTCGCCAGCTTTACGGGAGATATTCCGGTCCAGAAATACAACAGCCCAGTAAGTCCTGCCCTTGAAGTGTGCATGTCAGGCGGAAGACTGCAACTCAATTCGGCAAATGTGAATTATTCCTATGGTCCGCTGCACGATGCGTTCAGCAGGTATTTCCGCCTCGATAAACCTCCATTGAATCCCGGGGATCAGGTTCTGATTCTTGGTTTTGGGGGAGGGAGCGTGGCCGAAATCCTCAGAGAAGAGCTGGGCTACGATAATCCAATTACGGGAATTGATGCCGATGAATGTGTGCTGGATGCAGCCAAACGGCATTTTAATATCGAAAGGCTGAAAGACCTTACACTTGTCTGCTCGGATGCCCTGGAGTTTATGGAGGCCTGCCGGGTGCAATATCAGCTGATTGTGGTTGACATATACGTTGATAAGAATGTTCCCGGGCCTTTTGAATCCGCAGAATTTGTGCGGCATCTCAGGCGATGTTTGTCTGACGGTGGTAAGGTGGTTTTCAATAAATTTGCAGGGACAACGACGCTTGAACAACAGGCCGGTCGGCTCGGGCGCTTATTTGAGCAGATTTTTGGCAACGTCCGTACTTTCCGGATCGCGGTTAACCGGAATGCTCCAAATCTGATGATTACTTCCAAAGGATAACCGGGCTGCAGAAAAAGTCTTCAACACGGCGGGCCCCGGTTATGAACCTGTAAGACGAGCGGTCTTTGATTCTTTAAATATTCGGAACGGAGAGCCTGAGAAAACCGTGCGATTCCGTTCCGATGCAAAGGAGATTTACATTATGACGGAACAGAATGAATTATTTGCCAATAAGATAGCCGGCGAACTGCACCTTCAGCCCTGGCAGGTATTCAATACCATCAAGCTGATGGAAGGCGGGGCTACCATCCCGTTTATGGCCCGCTACCGCAAAGAGATGACCGGCAGCCTCGACGAAGTTATGCTCGCGGCCATTCGAGACCGTCATCAGCAACTTGTTGAACTGGAAAAACGCCGTGAATTTATTTTAGGGTCGGTTCAGGACCAGGAGAAGCTAACACCGGAGCTGGAAAAACAAATCCTTGAAGCCGATACACTAACCGCACTGGAAGATCTCTATCTTCCGTACAAGCCCAAACGCAAAACGCGTGCTACCATTGCCCGTGAACGTGGTCTTGAACCTCTGGCTCAGCTGCTTATGACACAGGCGCCTTTTGATCCGGAAGAAAAAGCGTCGGCATTTGTGGATCCCGAAAAGTCGGTTAACGATTGCAATGCCGCCCTTGCTGGTGCCCGCGATATCATCGCAGAGTGGGTGAATGAAAGCGTTCCGGCCCGCGAACGAATTCGTTACCTGTTTGAAAAGGAAGCCGTAATAACCTCCCGTCCCGTTAAGGGCAAGGAACTGGAAGGCATACTGTACCAGAATTATTACGATACCAATGAGAACATTCTGCGGGCACCTTCCCATCGCATTCTGGCTATGTTCCGTGGTGAGGAAGAGGGATTTCTGCGACTGTCGGTTGAACCGGAAGAGGTGAAGGCCACAGGGATTCTGACCCGGTTATTCGTGAAAACGACAGCACCGGCGGCTCAACAGGTTGAACTTGCGGTGAAGGATTCGTACAAACGTCTGCTTCAACCATCCATGGAGACGGAGATTCGGCAGATTGCCAAGGAACGGGCCGATACCGAAGCAATACGGGTTTTTGCCGGCAACCTACGTCAGCTGCTGCTTGCAGCTCCGCTCGGTCAGAAAAATGTGCTTGCTATAGATCCCGGATTCCGGACGGGATGCAAGGTGGTGTGCCTCGACCGCCAGGGCCGTCTTCTGCACAACGAAACCATTTATCCGCATCCGCCTCAGAGCGATGTAAAAGAGGCGGTATCAAAAATCAAAAACCTGGTTCAGGCTTATGGGATTGAAGCCGTAGCCATCGGTAACGGAACCGCAGGTCGCGAGACTGAAAATTTTATTCGCAAAATTCCATTCGACAGATCCCTGATCTGCATTATGGTAAACGAAAGCGGAGCTTCGGTCTACTCGGCTTCCTCCGTTGCCCGCGAAGAGTTTCCCGAGTTTGATGTAACCGTTCGGGGCGCTGTTTCCATCGGCAGACGACTGATGGACCCCCTGGCCGAACTGGTAAAGATCGATCCGAAATCTATAGGCGTCGGACAATATCAGCACGACGTAAACCAGCAGGCTCTGCAATACAGCCTCGAAGATACCGTTATTAGCTGCGTAAACCAGGTGGGGGTGGAGCTGAATACGGCCAGCAAACAGCTGCTGAGCTGCGTTTCGGGACTCGGCCCCTCCCTGGCCGGAAATATCGTTGAATACCGAAATAAAAACGGCGCATTCCGCTCACGGTATGAGCTGATGAATGTAAAGCGCTTCGGCGATAAAGCCTTCGAACAGGCAGCCGGCTTCCTGAGAATCCGGAATGCCGAAAATCCCCTCGACAGCAGCGCCGTGCATCCCGAGAGCTACGACATTGTTCAGCGGATGGCCGACAGCCTCGAATGTTCCGTACAAGACCTGATTGAACAGGAGGAGCTGCGAAAAAAAATCAAACCGGAACGCTTTGTAACGCAAACGGCAGGGCTGCCAACCATCAACGATATTCTTCAGGAACTTGCCAAGCCCGGCCGAGATCCGCGCGAACAGTTCGACCTTTTTGAGTTCGACAGCAACATCAACTCCATCGAAGATCTGAAACCGGGGATGATCCTGAACGGTATTGTTACCAACATTACTGCCTTTGGAGCTTTCGTGGATATAGGCGTCCATCAGGACGGACTGGTTCACGTTAGCCAGATGGCCAACCGCTTCGTGCGCGATCCGAACGAGGTGGTGAAACTCACACAGAAAGTCCGCGTAAAGGTGATGGAAGTGGATGTGGCCAGGAAGAGAATTTCTCTGTCGATGAAGGAAGCTGCTGGGTAAAGAGAAGGCTGAAGTTGAGGTTAAGGTTAAGGTTAAGGTAGAGATTGAGGTTGGGATTGGATGGGTGGTCAGATTGTGATGGCGATGTGTATGTTTAAAAAAGGCCAGCAAAGAAATCCTGAAGATTCTGTCTGTTGACGAAGAATGTGCAGGAAGCATGGGATGCGTGCGCGTCAGAAAATGTACATACGAATTCCGGCATGTTATCGTTTAGGTTTTAGTTATTGCGAAAAGTAAGATGATAAACAGGATTGCAGGTGTATTGCTGCTTATTGCCGTAATTTCGGTTCAATCCGTCAGCGGACAGCGGATTATGGGGGCTGCCATTGTGGGACTTAATGCCACCCAGGTAGATGGCGACGAGGTTTACGGCTACAAAAAGTTCGGTATGAATGCCGGCGTGTCGGCTATTGTGCCATTTAACAACAAATGGTCGGTGAGCGTGGAGAATATTTACAGCGAAAAAGGGGCGCATCAGCGTGCCCGATATCTCGATTCGCTCGACGGTTCTTACGGACTTAAGCTAAATTACGTTGAAATTCCCCTAATGCTCCATTTTACGGATAAAGATATTGTTACTTTCGGTGCCGGGATGTCGTGGGGCCGGCTGGTGAAAGTGTGGGAACAGCGCAACGGATATGAGATGCCCTCCACAACCCTCGAAAGCGGCATATACCGGAGTAGCGATCTCAATCTTCTGCTCGACGTACGGTTTCGCGTTTTCGAACGCCTTCGCTTTAATACCCGGTATGCCTATTCCATCCGCCCCATCGCCACCCGGGAAATTATCGACTCCAAAACCGGGCGCCCCAACATCCGCGATCAGTACAACGGTTTGTTTACGTTCCGTTTGATATACGTCTTCAACGAACGCCTGAGCCGTGAATCCCGCCGCCAGGGCCAGCAGCCGCAGTTTTAGGCTGAGGCTGAGGGTAAGGCTGAGGGTAAGGCTGAGGTTGAGGTTAAGGTTAAGGTTAAGGTTAAGGTTAAGGTTAAGGTAAGATATCTGTTAGATACCGTGATTGGGAATTCTTGCGGGTTGAGGCCGGATGTAAGAAGTAAGGGGTAAGAAGTAAGAAATACGAAGGAGGAATGAGATAAATTGCAGGAACTGCTATTTCGGAACGATCTGGCTGATAGATATCAATGGAGGCCGGATTATAGAAATTTCCGTGATTTTTATTTGGGTTAATCATTATATGCTTTATAATCAATGTATTAAATGTTGATCGATGAAGTCTGAATTTTATTGTGATTTTTCTTTTCAGGATTGTAATCCGAATTTTTTATTTACTATGGCGGGGCAAGAAAAAACTGAAATCTGTAATTAAAAAATCAGGTGCATCTTACTTCGGTTTCTCCAGCCTGCATCGTAGCGGTTTTCTACAAAAAAGATCAACAGGTCGGCATCGTAGCGGTTTTCGGCAAACCAAATCTTTTTATCGGCATCGTAGCGGTTCTCCACAAAATACCAGCGGCCATCGGTGTCTGCATCGTAACGATTAGCAACTTTATAAACAAGCAGATCGGCATCGTATCGGTTTTTTGCCACATATACCTTAAAATCAGCATCGTATCGATTTTCGCAGGAAAAAATTTTCTGAGCATCCGCGAAACCTGCTGCTAAAATCGTGAACAGAATGGAAAGAAGGAGCTTTTTCATGCGGTGATTTTTCCAAAACCCAACAAAAACAATGCCCTTTCGTCAGAAATTAAGGTAGAAATCTCTGGTAAGTTCCCTGTATTCAGATGTGTAGGAACCGTATTCTCCACGCATTCCCAGCCAGACGGTTGCGATTTCTGCGACCGGATTTTTTCTGAATTCCATCAGAATGCGATTGACGGGGCGGTGGGTATACGGACGGATTTCCAGTTTCCGGCTGAGATATAATCCTTTTTCCATGGCTGTTTCCAAAAACAGCACAGCTTCCTTAACGGGCAGCACCAGGCTTAATTTACCTTCAAGCTTCAGCAACTGGTGGCAGCATTCTGCCAGCTCCGGAAAAGGCAGTTCGTCGTTGTGCCTGGCCCTGTTGCGCGAAGGCAGGGGGGCTTTCAGCGAATTGACAAAAAAAGGCGGATTGGTAAGGATGTGGTCAAACTGCGGTGGATTTTTTGTGCAGTAGTCCTGCAGGCTCAGGTTGAATGCCGTAAGCCTGCCGCTCCATTGCGAATGGCTGAAGTTGCCGTGGGCAGCCTTAACCGAAGCTGCGTCAATGTCAATCCCGATAATACCCGCTGCACTACGCTGAGCCGCCATCAACGCCAGGATGCCGCAACCGGTGCCAATATCCAGAATCTTGCTGCTGCCGTTTACCGCGGCCCAGGCGCCGAGCAATACGGAGTCGGTACCCACCTTCATGGTACATGCAGTGTCCTCGATACTGAATTGTTTAAAACGGAATGCCATGGCGGCAAATATACGTATTATCCGGCTAACGGATTTCAGCGCAACACAGCCTGCTATTAGCGCACTGCTTAAAGTTTCACTAGTTTGTGTGTCTCCGGCGTTCCGTTTTTGGTGTGAATGGTCACAAGGTAGATGCCCGGTTTCAGTGTTTCCGTTGAAACAAAAGCAGCCTGAACCGGATCGTTGATGATTTGCTGACGGATAAGGCTTCCTGTCAGACTGGTGACGGTCAGTGTAGCAGTACCCTGAGGGTTGCTTTCCGGCCTTACCCTGAGGATGAAGCCACCGGAAACCGGATTGGGAGAGATGGTAAACAAGACTGAGTTTTCATCGGCAACCAGGATGTTTGCAGCTGTCACCCCTCCGGTTGATGTTTCAATCATCAGCCCCCTTTCCCCGAAAGCAAATCCGTTGTCATCGTCGAAAAACCAGGCGGCATTCAGGGCGGATGAGGTATTTGTGTTTAAAGGAAACCAGGTGTTGCCGCCATCGGTGGTTTTTTCGATGGTACTGTGATACCCTTCTCCAATAGCGTAACCGACCATCGGAGATACAAAAAAGAGTGACCTGAAGGCCAGAAGATCGGGGTTAGATGATTGACAGACCTGCCACGTCTGCCCTTCATCTTCCGATTTCAGAATATTTGTACCACAGGTGAGAACAATGGTCTGTCCGACGGGAAGGGCGATGTCGGATGCCGCGCTGCCTGTACCTGCTGCGATACTTTCCCAGGAAGCGCCACCATCGGATGATTTGAAGAGTATAATCAACGAATTGTCGTTCGACCCGGCTATGTATACTTCCTGTTGCGACCTGTATTTAATCCGCCTGAAGGCGCCGGTTCCCGGGGTCACTTCCGTCCAGGTAGTTCCCCCGTCGGATGTTTTTATAACCCGGTATTCGCTGCAGATCAGACCGTGGTTTTCGTCAAAAAAGCGGATATCAAGCGGGCTAAGAACAAAACCGGTGTTGTATTCTATCCATGATGAGCCACCATCGGTTGTCTTTGAAACCAATAGCGTATCCATGAAGTTTGGCCTGGCTACATAGCCCAGATTGTTGTTGATGAAGTGAAAATCAAGGCCGGACGATTCCCAGTTGCTGTAGATCTGTGACCAGGATTGTCCTTGATCGGTTGTTTTTTTTATCCCCTTTCCGGCAACACCCCCGCTCCCGATGTCGGTAACAACAAAGCCGGTGTTTTCATCGGTAAACTGAACTTTAAACACGCTCCCTGAAAAAAGTCTGACCTGCTGAGCCTGCCAGCTTTGCCCTGAGTCTGTGGATTTGTGTACCATTCCTTTGTATCCCAGAGCGATTGCCGTGGTTTGACTGAGGTAGGTGAGGCCTGTTGCAGACCACCAGGGAAGCCAGGGGTGGTCAATAACATTCCAGGTGATACCACCATCTCCTGTCAGCCAAACCTTAGTCTGATATTCCCAGGTCATGCACGCAATCATGCCCAGTTGTTCATCAAAAAATGCAAATTTCCCTGAATAAGCCGAGGGATCTTCCAGCACAGTGGTCCATGTTACCCCTCCATCGGTTGTTTTACTGATGTACCCGTTGTAATCAGGATTTTCGGAATTGGAGAAAATATATCCGTTAAAGGAAGAGGTAGTGCAAGCATCATAAATATAAACACCCGGAACAGACGGGGACAGATCGTCAGGAGTCCAGGTGGTACCGCCATCACCGGTTCTGAGTACCAGCGTTCCGCCGCAAAGAATGAAACCATTTTCCTGATTAAAGAATACGATTTTGCCGAACGGAGCATTCACTCCTGTTTCAAGCGGAGCCCAGTTATCCCCGGTATCGGTTGTCTTAAGCAGGAGGCCGCCATACCCGGTGGCAAAACCCGTTGAATCATTGATGAAAGCGATGTCGTTGATACATTGATGATAGTAGTAAGCACCTCCATCATAGGTTACACCCCAGGTGTTTCCACCATCGGAGGTTTTCAGGATCGTTTCATAGCCACCATGGATAAAGCCGGTATCACCGTTGATAAAGCAAACCCCAGCCAGGCTGATAAAATTGTCAGTTCCGCCCGGATTGGTCGAAATTTGCCATGTTTCGCCCTCATTGTCCGATGTCATCAAGGTTGAGCCTTCTCCCACCGCGATCAGTTGTCCGGTGCCCGGAATGACGATAACGTCGTTGATCGAATTTTCCTGCGGTACCGGTGATATCCTGTTCCAGGCTTGCTGTGCATAAACGGCTGATGAGGTAATCAGGAAGATAAGGATTACAGATTGGAATAATTTATTTCTCATGGTGCTGTCTTAATATATAGATCGCTCAAATATAACAAAACCAGACCGGTTCGCATATAAATCCGAAAAAATTATTACAAAATTAATATCGGGTAATCTGCTACTCCAGATAAAGTTCAATCAGTCCTTCCGGAGCGCGGATGTTGAGGATGCGGTTCTCACGGTCGACGCCGGTAATGATGTCGTCGCTGACGGGGATGAGGATTTCTTTTTCACCAAGCATGATGCGCAGTATGGCCTGGTGGGGGTATTCAAGCACTTCCTGCACGGTGCCGGTATCGCCGAATGCTTCATCAACGACACGCCACCCTTTGATTTCATGGTAGTAAAACCGGTTACCTGTGAGGGGAGGCAGCATTTCCACAGGCAGAAACATTTCGCAACCGGTAAGTATGCCTGCTTGTTCGGGCGAGTCGATATCCATAAAGGTGAATACCGCATTGTTGTTGTGACGGAGCTGGATATCGGTAATAAAAAATGGAATCAGTTGTTCATTCATGCGAACGAAAACTGATTCCAGATTTATGTAGTCTTCCGGGTCGTCTGCATCTAGATTGACCAGAAGGGCTCCTTTGGAAGCAAAAAGTTTGAGAATTCTGCCCAGATAGAAATACCCTTCCATAGTCCCGGAAATGGCCGGAATTACTCGGCAGCGGTTTCTTCGGCAGCTTCTGCTGCAGGTTCTTCGGCGGCTTCGGTAGCGGCTTCTTCGGTTTCGCCGGCAGCAGCCTGAGCTTCCTGCATGCGTTTTTTGGCGATGGCTTCAGCACGGGCTTCGTTAACTTTAGCTTCGGCTTCCAGACGCTTCTTGGCAGCTTCTTTTTCGCTCAGCTCAATGGCTTTAACAGCACTGCTGGTCTTGTTTTCCTTGGATTCTTTCCATTCGTTGAAACGAACTTCGGCAACTTCCTTGGTAAATGCGCCTTTTGCAACGCCTTTCATCAGGTGGTTGTAGAGCAGAACGCCCTTTTCGCTCAGGATGGCCTTAACGGTCGGGGTGGGGTCAGCTCCTTTAACAAACCAGTCGTAAGCTTTATCGAAATTGAGATCAATCTCGGCAGGTTTCGCAACTGGGTTATACGTGCCAATCTTTTCGATGAATCTTCCATCCCGGGGTGCACGACCGTCCGCAATTACAATGTGATAAAAAGGCCTGCCCTTCTTACCATGACGTTGTAATCTCATTTTTGTTGGCATAAATCTAAAATTAAGTAGTTAAAACTGTGATTTTTGAAACAGGGGTGCAAAATAACGGATAATTTCTGACATATCAAAGAGTTGGAAGGGATTTCTTGAAAATTATCCGGATGATGACTGAGGCTGAGACTAAGGTTATGGTTCCTGTTAGGATTTTCCAGAGGTTATAATAATGATTTAGCAGAAGATCAACATATTTGAACCCGGAAATTGCAGATCGGGAATATGTTACAGCTAATTCTTCGGTTCCTTGATCTGTCCCGTCGGAATGCATGTGCATATCCGGAATCAAAACTCTTCTGCCTTTGCAGGGATCGTGTCCGTTACCACCACCAGCTCCCGGGCTGGACCTTTAAGTTCGATATTCGGAACCAGGCGATCGTAGTCTTCCTGCGTAATCCATTCCTTTTTCAGCATTTTGGAGGATACAAGTTCGTAATAAGCTTTCATATGCTCGCGCAGTTCTCCGTTCTGACCGAAGGAATACCTGAAGGCCTTCGGACGGGGAATTATGCTTGCCAGATAGATGGATTCTGCCAGCGTCAGCTTTGAAACGTCTTTGGAGAAATAAAAGCGGGCAGCTTCGTTTACCCCATAAACCATGGGCCCGGTTTCTATAATATTGAGATATACTTCAAACATCCGCTCTTTGCTGACCAGTCGCTGCGATTCGATCAGCCAGGTTATCAGCATCTCCTCCAGTTTGCGAGTGATGTTTTTGTTGCGGTTCAGAAATACATTTTTTGCCAGTTGCATGCTGATGGTGCTACCTCCGCGGGCAAAGCGCTTTTCTTTTATATTGGTGATGATGCTTTCGCGGATGGCGTCGGGGATAAAGCCGTTATGGTGAAAAAATGCTCCGTCTTCCGAAGTCAGGATGGCGAATTTAAGGTAATCGGGAATCTGTTCAAGGCGTCGGAATTCCGGGTTTTCCGGACCAACCATAAAGGTTCGGACGGGCATCCCTTTTTCATAGGCCGTGTATGCAAACTCATCTCCGATCCGCCTGAAATCCGTCGCCCCGAATCTTTCTATGCCGAAATTCCCTGAGGTCAGTGCCGCATCAAATACCAGGGAATCCGGAACGCTGGTGTCCAGGTCGAAATTGAGCCGGAAAGCAAGATTTCCCCTGACGCCTATCCCCGAAAGGTTCGTGAAAAGTCCGTCGGGCAGGGCAGCAAAGAAAACCGCTGCATCCAATGCCGGCTCATTGATTTTTACACATATTCTCTCGCTTTCCGAGTTATCGTAACGCACAAAGAGGTGAAACGACTGTTCGTTCCAGCTCAGATTTGTTGTACTGTCGATCTCTGCAAACGTTTTGCCAAGCTTCAGCCTGAAATCGGCTCCTGCTTTTCGCAAAAGGACGTCACCGGCCGATATTTTTTCGTGTTTGATCCGAAAGTCCGAGGTGCGTATGCTGCCGCTGATCCCGGCAATTCCAGAAACCGAAGGGCTGTAGGTAAATTCCATCCTAAGGGAGTCGAATGCCATTCGCAGACCCAAGCGGTACTCAAGATACGGGATATATACCGGTCGTAATCCGGATGAAGCAAGGCAGACTCCAGCCCTGCGGTTCCGCGGATCGATTATTCCGCTCAGTCGCCAGACATTGGCAACGGTATCTTCCATCACATAAACACTCGTTTGAAATCCGCGATCTTCAATGTTTAGATCGCTTACGATGAATGTCACAAAATGCCGGTTGATATTCGCTGAAGCCGTAAAGCCCCGGATGCGTATATTTTCGGGTATTGAGCGGAATAAAAGTCTGAATATCCGGTCTGTAAGTTCACTGAATCCGGTGCGGCCGGAAGTGCTGTCTGTCACTGCCGGTTTGCCTTCAGAACTTCTGAGTAAAAAAAGGTAATTGCTGTTGTCTCCATCCCTGAAAAAGTTCAGGTGCGGGTCGTTTACTTCGATATCCGTAAATCGGAGGTTCAGGCTAAGCAAAGACCATGGATTCACTCCGATTTGAATCTGTCCTGCAGTCAGCAGCGTATCGCCCTTCGGTGGGCATATGGCCAGTTTTTTAATGTTTACCGAACTGATTCCTGAAAATCCGGCATCCGACCAGGAAATAATGGCTCCTGTTTCTTCCGTAATGCGTTTTGCACGATCGCGCAATACCTGATTCAGCAGTTGGTCGCGTATCAAAAAGCCGGTCAGTAGAATGATGGTTGCAGTTGCTGCAAGGGCAATCAGAACCGATTGCCTGCGCGAAAGTCCGGTGTGCATTTGGGCCTGGTTTACTGTTTCGCAAAGATACGGTGTTTGTTCCTGTGCCGGAGAAAAGACGCAAAAGGAGAGTATCTTCATTTCCGGAGACTTGGGAGAAGTTGCCGGCAGGTGTTGCCAAAAACTTATTAACACCAGCTGTCCCCTCCGGCCTTTTGTTTAATTTTACCCTGTTGTTTCAGGATGTTCCAATATTCCCGTACCGAAGCGGTCATTCTCCGGAACGTAAATCCTGCCGGTTTTTCATTTTTAATTTGTCGGGTATTTTAACTGCCTGATTGAGATTTTTTTATGAGTCAGTTTACACACCTGCACGTTCATTCCAAATATTCCATTCTCGACGGTGCCGCCGAGATCGGACAAATGTATAAAAAGGCAGTTGAGGATAAAATGCCGGCCATTGCCCTGACCGATCACGGCAATATGTTCGGGGTTTTCAAGTTTGTTGCCGAAGCCGAAAAGTACAACCGAAAAGGAGAGCCTCCGGTAATAAAGCCAATAGTGGGGTGTGAGTTTTATATGGTTGAAGACAGGCATCGCAAACAGTTTACACGCGACCTGAAGGATATGCGGTTTCACCAGCTCCTGCTTGCAAAAAATCAGGAAGGGTATAACAACCTTGTAAAGCTTTGCTCGCTCGGATACATGGAGGGTTTTTACAGTAAGTATCCGCGTATCGACAAGGATCTGATTCTTCGTCATCATAAGGGGCTTATTGCTACCACCTGCTGTCTTGCAGCTGAAGTGCCCCGGGCTATAATGAACAAAGGGGAAGAGGAGGGGGAACGCTTGTTTAAATGGTGGCTTGACCTCTTTGGTGAGGATTATTACGTCGAACTGCAGCGTCACGGAATTCCTGAGCAGGATAAAGTCAATGAAGTGCTTATCCGGTTTGCCCGGAAGTATAACGTTAAAATCATTGCCACCAACGATACCCATTACGTAGAACAGGATTTTTACGAAGCCCACGATATCCTGCTTTGCGTGAATACGGGTGAAAAAAAGAGTACTCCGACCAACAGGGACTATAACGACGAGGACTCCTCGGTACGCGGGAAACGGTTTGCTTTTTACAATGATCAGTTTTTCTTTAAAACCACGCGGGAGATGTCGGATCTGTTTCACGACATACCCGAGGCAATCGATAATACCAGCGATATCGCCGGCAAGGTAGAGCTTTTGAACCTGAAGAAGGACATCATGCTTCCGCATTTTGCCCTTCCGCAAGGGTATACAGACCAGTTCGAATATCTTCATCACCTGACGTATTCCGGCGCGCGTCAGCGATACGGCGATATAAAGACGGAAGTAAAAGAACGTATCGAATTTGAGCTGGGAGTTATACGGCAGATGGGTTTTACCGGTTATTTTCTGATTGTTTCCGACTTTATCAAAGCCGGCCGTGATCTGGGCGTTTTTATCGGACCGGGAAGAGGTTCGGCTGCCGGGTCTGTCGTGGCTTATTGCATTGGTATTACGAGCATCGACCCGGTAAAATATAACCTGCTGTTCGAGCGCTTTTTGAATCCCGACCGTAAGAGCATGCCCGATATCGACACCGATTTCGACGATGAAGGCCGTCAGAAAGTGATTGATTATGTTGTGGATAAATACGGCAGGAATCAGGTTGCCCAGATTGTTACCTTCGGAAGCATGGCTGCTAAAAGTTCCATCAAGGACGTGGCACGTGTGCTTGATCTTCCGCTGAACGAATCGAATTTGCTGGCAAAGCTGGTTCCCGACAGGCCGGGAATAGAACTGAAACGGGTAATGCAGGCTCCGCTGGAAGGCCCCGGCAGCCTGAAAGAAAAAGAAGGACTTGTCTCCGAAGATATCGAAGATGTTAAGAAACTGCGGGCCATTGCATCCGGAAAAGACTTGCAGGCAGAGGTGCTACAGGAGGCAGTAAAGCTTGAAGGTTCCGTCAGAAGTACTGGCATTCATGCTGCCGGAATCATCATTGCTCCGACCGATCTGACCGATATTATTCCGGTTCATACTTCAAAGGAAACCGATTTACTGATCACTCAGTTTGAAGGAAAAGAAATCGAAAATGCCGGAGTAATAAAGATGGATTTCTTAGGACTTAAAACACTTACAATTATTCGCGATGCACTGGTTCTTATCGAGCAGAACCACGGTGTAAGGCTGAATATCGACGATGTTCCGCTGGATGATCCGCGAACCTTTGAGTTGTATCAGAGAGGCGAAACCAACGGAACGTTCCAGTTTGAGTCGGCCGGAATGCAGAAGCATCTCAGAGAACTGAAACCAGATAAGTTTGAAGACCTTATCGCAATGAATGCTTTGTACCGGCCCGGCCCTATGGAGTATATTCCGAACTTCATCAACAGGAAATTCGGCCGCGAAAAGGTAAGCTACGATCTTGCAGAAATGCAGGAATATCTGGAGGAAACATACGGAATTACCGTTTATCAGGAGCAGGTAATGCTGCTTTCGCAGAAACTTGCCGGTTTTACAAAAGGAGATGCCGATACACTGCGTAAAGCCATGGGGAAAAAGGATCGCAAAACCCTTGATGAGAAGAAGGGGAAATTCATGGAAGGGTGTAAAAAGAATAACCTCGACCTGAAAGCCTGCGAAAAAGTATGGACCGACTGGGAGGCTTTTGCAGCCTACGCATTTAATAAGTCACACTCTACCTGTTATGCCTTCGTTGCATTTCAAACGGCCTACCTGAAAGCACACTATCCGGCCGAATATATGGCTGCAGTACTTACGCATAACCTGAGCGATATAAAGAAGATTACCTTTTTTATCGACGAAACCAGACGAATGGGAATCCCGGTTCTGAGCCCAGATGTAAATGAATCGGGTTATAATTTCGCCGTGAACAGAAAGGGTGAGATTCGTTTTGGAATGGGAGCCGTGAAAGGAGTAGGCGAAAATGCAGTGAATGCTATCATTGAAGAAAGGAATGCAAACGGACCGTTTAAAGATATTTTTGATCTGACGCTAAGGGTAAACCTGAGGACCATCAACCGCCGCAGCCTCGAAGCGCTTGCCAAAGCCGGAGCTTTCGATACGTTCAGCAATTCGCACCGGGCACAGTATTTCTATCAGGAAAATCCCGACAACCCGACGTTTCTTGAAAAAGTACTGAGACACGCCTCGGAACATCAGGCCCGTAAGCTGGGAATGCAGGCAAGCCTTTTCGGTGGTGAATCGGAAGTGGATATGCCCGATATCGAAATGCCGGAATGCGACCCCTGGAATAACTTCGAACAGCTGAAAGAAGAAAAGGAGGTTACCGGTTTTTATATGTCTGGACACCCGCTTGACGACTATCGTCTCGAAATGAGCTCTTTCTGTAAAAACCAGGTTAGTGATGTGCGCGAGGAGAACATCCGCCATTTTCATGGTAAACAGCTCTCCCTGGCCGGCATAGTTTCAGCAGCCAACGAACGGATGAGTAAAAACAATACCCTCTATGGAAGTTTTACCATCGAAGATCATAACGATTCGGTTCAGCTGATGCTGTTTTCGGATGATTATCTCCGGTATAAACACCTGCTCGTTCCCGGGATGTCGCTCCTGCTGACGGGTACCGTTCAAAAGCGCTTCCGCGACTCCGAACTTTTCGAATTTAAAATATCGGCTATGAATTTACTTGCCGAGGCTGTAGTGAAACTGACCCATCACGTTTCTCTGCAGATTCCTCTGCAAAATCTTACCGATGAATTGGTTGAACGCCTGACTGCTTCGGTGGGATCTTCCAGAGGTAATGTTCCGTTTGAGGTAGTTGTAACCGATGATGTTAACCGGATTTCAGTTAAACTGCCATCCCGCTTGCGCATTGATCCCGGATTGCTCGTTGAGAAGTGTAAACCTTGGCGGGAAGTGGAAATTTACCTGTCCTGATTACTTATATTACCGCTTTAGCGGGACTTGAGGACAGGGTTTGATTTATTGGCTTCCCGGAACCGGATATTTTATTCACGATAAACGATGCGGGATTTTATAATGCGTTCAGGGAAAAAACAATTATCTTTGAACCCTCACCCGATTATAAACTTAATAATATCATTGATCATGGCAATTGAATTGACAGATGCAAATTTTGAAGAGCTTGTGTTAAAATCAGACAAACCGGCTATTGTTGACCTTTGGGCCGAATGGTGTGGTCCCTGCCGGATGGTTGGCCCCCTGGTTGAAGAAATGAGCAAGGAATACGAAGGACGCGCTGTGATCGGCAAGCTGGATGTTGACAGCAATCCCGGTACAACTGCCAGATATGGTATCCGGAATATCCCTACCATCCTGTTCTTTAAAAATGGTGAAGTTGCCGATAAACAGGTTGGAGCCGTACCCAAATCCGTACTGGTTGCCAAACTTGAAAAATTGCTCTAATGCATGTAGTTATTTTGTCCGGGATACAAAAACCAGAATTGTGTCCCGGATTTTTTTAACAAGTACCTCAAAGAATGCCAGTAAGGATCGACCCGTCCGGATTTGAAGACCTTAGCCCGCTCGAGTTGCTGGCACGGCAGGTAGTGGAAGGCTTTATTACCGGACTTCATAAAAGCCCCTTTCATGGATTTTCGGTTGAGTTTGCCGAACACCGCCTTTACAATCAGGGTGAATCGGTGAAACACATCGACTGGAAGTTATACGGCCGCACCGATCGCTTATACGTGAAAAAATTTGAGGAAGAGACCAATCTGCGGTGCCAGATCGTAATCGACGGATCTTCTTCCATGTACTTTCCGCTTATCGAAAAGCCGACCATCGAAAAGCCCGATAAAATGACCTTCTCGGTTTATGCTGCCGCCGCCATCATGCACCTGTTGCGCAGGCAGCGCGATGCTGCCGGACTCAGTGTTTTCACCGATAATATTAATCTTCATACCGGAGCTCACTCCAATCCGGTGCATCTCAAACGTATCTATGCTGCGCTTGAACATCTGCTGAATACCCCCGAACTCAAATCTGGACAAACAACATCGGCAGCATCTGCTCTGCACCAGATCGCCGATAATATTCATAAACGCTCGCTGGTTGTAATCTTCAGCGATATGCTCGACAGCGACGCATCGGGCAATGAGTTGTTCCCTGCCCTGCAGCACCTCAAACACAATAAACATGAGGTAATACTGTTTCATGTGGCCGACAGGAAGCATGAAATGGACTTTGCCTTCGATAACAAACCGTATCGTTTCATCGATATGGAAACCGGGGAAGAGGTGAAGATACAACCCAACGAAGTCAGAGCCGGTTATCGCGATCGGATGAATGCCTTTAATTCGGAACTTTACCTTCGTTGTGCACAATATCACATCGATCTGGTGGAAGCAGATATCAACCTGGGCTACAAGCAGGTATTGCTGCCATATCTTCTTAAGCGCGTGAAAATGCACTGATGATAGCCGTCAAACGCAGAAAACCGCCTTCCGTGTCCCTTTTCTATATGTTCCCAATTACATTTTTAAACAGCCGTGTCAGCGATTTTTCCGCCATGGCAGCGGTGTCAATAATATCGCTGATGTTGGCAGGGGCAAGGTTGTCGGGGTCGCATTCGTCGGTAATCACACTAACGGCTGCACATGGCAGTCTCATATGGTTGCAGGCGATCACTTCAGGAACGGTCGACATACCCACCGCGTCGGCACCGATGGTTCGCAGAAACCGGTATTCGGCCCTGGTTTCCAGATTGGGTCCGGCAACGGCAGCATAAACACCGGTGTGAAGCTCAATGCCTTCTTCTTCTGCTGCTTTTTCGAACAAGGCATTGAGTGAGGGATTGTAGGGCCGGCTCATGTCGGGAAAGCGCGTACCCAGTCCTTCGTGGTTTTTGCCGGTAAGCGGATTGGCGGGAAGCAGATTGATGTGGTCGTCGATCAGCATAAGACTGCCCTTAGCCATACTCAGGTTGATACCACCCGCAGCATTCGAAAGTAAAACGGCCGACACCCCCAGCAGTTTCATAATCCTTACTGGGAGAACGATCTGTTGCATGCTGTAACCTTCGTAGTAATGGAAACGCCCCTGCAAAGCAAGAACTTTTTTCCCACTCAGCATTCCGCAGATAAGGCGTCCGCGATGCGTTTCTACTGTGGAAACGGGGAAGTTGGGGATGTCTTCGTAGTTAATAATAACTTCTGCATCGATATGCCCGGCAAGATCTCCGAGTCCGGTGCCGAGAATAATCCCTGTTTCCGGATTTTTAATTCCCCGTGAATTCAAATAGTCAAGTGTTTCGGTAAATTGTATCATGTTTATAGTTAATTTGGCTTGATTCAGCTGCCGAAAGTTACGGCAAAATCGTTACAAGATTCTCAAAATACATCTAAAGTGCCCCCACAGATTAACGAAGAATTCCTGCGCTTGCTCGAGCAACGGCTTACCCGGCGGGGTAATTGGCCGGCAGTGTATATGTTTAAATTTATTATCGCGGATTCAAACCGCGATTATGCCATGTTGCGTAGCCTGTTTAGCGATGAGGCCCGTATTTTTACCCGCCATTCATCCGGCGGGAAGTATATTTCGGTAACGGTAAAGGAAATGATGCTCAGTCCCGCCGAAATTGTGGAAAGATACCGGAAGGCTTCGGTTATTGAGGGGATAATTGCATTATAGAAAAAGGATGTTATCAACCGATAACATCCTTTTTCTATAATAATCAACAGCTGTTATTTTGCAAAGCTGATCGCCCTGGTTTCGCGGATCACAGTGATCTTAATCTGTCCCGGGTAGGTCATTTCATCCTGAATTTTCTTCGACAGGTCGTAAGAAATTTTGTTTGCCTCGTCGTCGCTGACCTTATCGGCACCCACAATTACTCTGAGTTCACGACCCGCCTGAATAGCGTAAGTTTTTACCACGCCGGGGTAGGAGAGGGCCAGTTCTTCGAGGTGATTAAGCCTTTGGATATAGGCTTCCACCACTTCGCGCCTTGCGCCGGGGCGTGCGCCCGAGATGGCGTCGCAAACCTGCACAATGGGAGCTATCAGGCTTTCCATTTCCACTTCATCGTGGTGGGCGCCAATAGCATTACAGATGTCGGCGGGCTCCTTGTATCGTTCGGCCAGCTTCATACCCAGGATTGCATGCGGCAGTTCCGGCTCGTTGTCGGGCACTTTACCAATATCGTGCAGCAGTCCGGCTCGTTTGGCTTTTTTTGGACTGAGGCCAAGTTCGGCAGCCATGGTGGTACACAGGTTGGCAACCTCCTTGGAGTGCTGAAGCAGGTTCTGTCCGTAAGAAGAACGGTACTTCATTTTGCCGATCATACGGATCAGCTCAGGATGCAGTCCGTGAATGCCGAGGTCGATGGCAGTGCGTTTACCGGTTTCGATGATTTCCTGCTCGATTTGTTTGCGGGTTTTGGCTACCACTTCTTCGATGCGGGCGGGATGTATGCGGCCGTCGGTCACCAGTTTGTGCAGCGACAGGCGGGCGATTTCGCGGCGTACGGGATCGAAGCCCGAGAGGATAATGGCGTCGGGTGAGTCGTCGATTACAATTTCTATTCCGGTAAGGGCTTCCAGGGTGCGGATGTTGCGACCTTCACGGCCGATGATGCGCCCCTTGATCTCTTCGCTTTCAATGTTGAATACCGAAACACTGTTCTCGATGGCATGCTCTGCAGCCGTGCGCTGAATGGTTTCGATTACGATCTTCTTGGCTTCGGTATTGGCAGTAAGCTTGGCTTCTTCCACAATGTCCTTTATGTGAACCATCGCTTCGGCCTTCGCTTCATCCTTTAAGGCTTCAATCAGTTGCTGCCTGGCTTCTTCGCCCGACATTCCAGAGATTGTTTCCAGTTTTTCAACCTGTTGTTTCAGCGACTTATCCAGATCGGTTTGCTTCTTGTTTAAAAGCTCAAGCTGTGCATTCAGATTGTCCTTTATAACGCTGACTTCCTTTTGTTTTCTCTGAAGTTCTTCAAACTTTTGTGAGAGAGTAGCTTCCTTTTGTTTTAGCCGGTTCTCGTTTTTTAGTATTTCTTTGTTTTTTTCCTGATAAGTGTTTTCATAATCGGTTTTAAGCTGGAGGAACTTTTCTTTTGCCTGCAGATTTTTATCTTTTCTGACCATTTCGGCCTTTTCTTCTGCATCTTTCAGAATGTGTTCGCTCTTTTTTTCGATTGCCTTCCGCAGCAGGGTGCTGGTAACAAGTCCTCCTGCGACAATTCCGGCAACAACGGCCAGAATGAGTATTAGTGTCTCCATTTGTTGATTGATATTAATTGTTGGTATGTTGAATGGAGGGAGGAAGGACAAAAAAAACCCGCATTGAATCAATAGTTTTGGTAAACCCCAAAACTACATAAATGGGACTGCCAGGGACTTCGAACTTCCAATGCCCTTCGGAGAGGGACCTGGCCGAAGCCAGGGTAAGGCCTGTTCTACATCCGTTCTGAGCTTTGTCCCAAAGTTGAAAATGTTGAGTTTACAAACTTGAAGAATCAATGCGGGATGTCATTAATTTTTTTCAAAGAACTTTGTGCAGACCGTTAAATCAAAGTGCCTCTGTTAAAACCTTGTCAATTTCAGCAAGTTTGTCAATCAGTTCGTTGTCGCGAAAGCGTAACTGGCTTTCCATTTCAACGGAGCTGGCTGCAAATTGCAGTGCCACCATTGCCAACAAATCCTGTTTGTCTTTATACTGAAAGTAACTTGCATATTTTTTCATTTGTTCGTCGATCGCTTTAGCCGCACTTCTTACTGCTTCTTCTTCCGTTCTGGAAATTGTCAGCTTATAAGGCCGGTCGGCAATAATTACAGTAATCGACAGTTCATCCACGAGGTAGTTAACTAAGTTTATTTATTTAAAAGTCCAATGCAATGGTCAATTTCCCGCACAAGCTCGTTAATCTTAAGTTTGACATTTGTCCGGCTCTCTTCCCTGTTCAGTGATTTCGCCAGTTTTAAAACAGTAAGTTTTTCCTGTAGTTCATTTAAACTTGCCTCCAGTGTTTCAATTCTGTTTTTCAACGCATTCACCTCTTCAGTTAAACGCTGATTTTCAGCTTTTAGTATGCCGCACTTTCCGGTTAACCTGCGAACTTTGTACTCAATTCCTGTAACCAGTGTAACGGCATTGTTCATTGAAACCACAATAAGACCAGCAAATATAAATATTTTTAACAAACGTAGCCCGTTGACAGGCGGCAGGCTTCATTTTTGTCAAATATAATCATTTTTCGATAAATCGCTGCTTTTTTAATGGGATTTTAATTAAGTTTATAGTTCTCAGTACCTTGAAAATTGAAACAAAAAGCAGTCCGGAACAGGAGCAGTAAACCGGATTTTTATTTACCTTTACCAATTCCCGGGTTAAGGATTGCACACGCATACGCGATATAATTTCCCTTTATCCTTTTCGGTTATTCGTTCCGGCAAACGGGCTGACTTTCGCTTCGGTTTTTAAGTTCCAATTTTCCCTTTGCCAATACCATGTATTTAACTTAAGAAGCTGACCATCAGGAATAATTCTCCTGTTGAATCTCCTTGCAACGCCGTATTCATGTTTTTGGGATACGGAATTTTAAGGTATATAGGCTATTTCTTTGAATCAGATGTGATTATTCTGCAGCTGCACCCCTCTATTGCAGCATGTGAAACCGAATTTTGAATTATTACAAATACTAATTTTAAACTCAACCTGCTATGACTGAAGCTTTTTTACACTACATCTGGAAATTCCGGCTCTTCTGTAAACCGCTGTTTACTACCGAAGGTGAGCCTTTGACGATTTTGTCCCCGGGTATTCATAATCACCATTCCGGCCCGGATTTTTCGGATGCCCGCCTACGGATCGGAGACACCCTCTGGGCAGGGAATGTTGAAATTCACATTCTGAGTTCCGACTGGAACAGGCACGGGCACCACAACGATGCAGCCTACGACAGCATTGTACTTCACGCAGTTTATACCGATGATGCTCCCTTAACGGGTACCCGCATTCCTGTCGTGCAGCTTTCCGGTTTTATGGACCCCGGCTTGTATAACGGATATAAACGTTTTGTCGATTCACAGCTTTGGGTTCCCTGCTTTAACAGTCTTCGCGATCTGCCAGTCCCTCTGCTGAATCTCTGGCTTGAGCGCATGCTTATCGAGCGACTGGAGCAAAAAGCGGAAAATATCCGGGGATTCCTCGCAGCAGGGAACAACGACTGGGAAGAAGCCTTTTATCTGACTCTTGCCAGAAGCTTCGGATTCGGAGTCAATGCACTTCCGTTTGAAATGCTCGCACGTTCTCTTCCCTACCGGATTGTGGCACGCCATCTCGACAATCCTTTCCGGGTAGAAGCCCTTGTTTTCGGACAAGCAGGCATGCTTACGCACGATTTATGCGATCCATGGGCACAGGAAATGTTCAGCGAATATGCATTCCTGCGAAAAAAATACCATCTTGTTCCCATTCCCATTCATACCTGGCGCTTTCTCCGGCTGCGACCGGTTAACTTCCCCACAATCCGTCTGTCGCAGTTTGCCGCATTACTGACGCGCTCGCCCCGCCTGCCCGGTAATTTGATTGAACGTCATGCACCCGGCGAAATCATGGCTCACTTTGAAGATGTCCGGGCAGCAGCATACTGGGATACCCACTATACGTTTGATAAACCTGCACCCTTTCGGGAAAAATACCTGGGAACGGATGCCGTCCGGCTGCTGATGATCAATGCCGTTTTACCGTTTATGTTTGAATATGGAAGGGCATTTGGAAACGATGAACTTTGCAGCCGTACCCTGGATCTGTATAACTCCATTCCCGGTGAGCGAAATGCTTGTATTTCAAGTTGGGAGAAAGGAGGGATGAGGGTGGATACAGCTTTTTATACACAGTCGCTGCTGCTTATGAAAACGGAATACTGCGATCGCAAACGATGCCTCGATTGCCGGATCGGAAATTACCTGCTGTCGGGTGAAACTACCGGCACAGGATCGGAACAGGATTAATTTGATCAAAAAAAGAGACGTTTCAACTTTTTCCTTAATATTGCAGGTAGCAGGCCCGGTTTTGGTCCTTTGTGAAGACTGGAGTTCTTGTGCCGCTAAAGCCGGAAGCAATCTGACTTGGCGTGTGGCCGGCATATTATGGTTACTGTCCGAATTGCAGAAAATTGACTGACGAAGGCTTTTCGGAGGAAGCGTTGACGGATAAACCCGTTTCCCTGCCCTGTATCGAATTGTGAAAGTGTGAGAAGTGTCTGATTTATAGCAAAATATACGGCTATGGCCGGAATATGACTTACTGGCAATAAACTGTTTAACCTAAACACTGACGATGAGTACAAATACTGAAGCCTGGGGTTCCAGGGTAGGACTGGTGCTTGCTATGGCCGGCAATGCGGTCGGATTTGGAAATTTCCTTCGTTTCCCGGTTCAGGCCGTTCAAAACGGAGGAGGAGCTTTTATCATTCCCTATCTTGTTTCATTTCTGATCCTCGGACTACCGTTGCTGATGATTGAATGGTCAACCGGACGCTTCGGCGGGCAGTTCGGGCACCATTCCACCCCCTTCATTATGGGTTCAATGGATCGCCGCCGGATATGGAAATACGTCGGCGTGTTCGGAATCTTCTCAAATATAGCCATTGCATCTTACTACTGTTACATAGAAAGCTGGACCATTTCATATATTTACCATTCCCTTTTAGGAACATTCAATGGTCTGAGTCAGCACGAGGTAGCAGGGTTTTTTAGTAACTATCTTGATGTTACTACCTCCACCACCGGAATACCATATGAGGCCCTGCTGTTTTTTCTGATATGTCTCGCTCTAAATACCTGGATACTGAGCCGCGGACTGAGCGGGGGTGTTGAGAAAGTTGCGAAAATAGGAGTACCAATGCTGATTGTTTTCGGCATCTTTCTGGCTTACAGAGGGATTACTCTGAAAGCAGGAACCCAGGGTGCAGTACACGATGGCACCGTCGGACTGAATTTTCTCTGGACGCCAGATTACTCTTCGCTGGCCAATCCTAAAGTCTGGCTTGCTGCTGCCGGCCAGATCTTTTTTACCCTTTCCGTTGGAATGGGTTCCATTCAATGCTATGCTTCTTACCTGAAGAAGCGCGACGATATTGCCCTTAACGCCATGTCGGCCGGATGGATGAATGAATTTGTGGAAATCGTTTTGGGCAGCGCGGTTATTATCCCCATATCCATTGGTTACCTGGGTATCGACCGGGTGGTAGAGCTTACTGGAATTGGCGGACTCGGGCTGGGTTTCCGGACCATGCCATTCCTGTTTGAGCAATGGGGTCCGATTCTTTCGGCTTTGGCCGGCGTCAGCTTTTTCGGACTTCTCTTTTTTGCGGGAATAACATCCTCTCTGGCAATGGGAACACCCGGCATGGGATTTCTTATGGACGAATTTAACTGGCCAAGACCCCGCGCAGCAATGGCATTCGGTGCAGTAATACTGATCCTCGGCCTCCCGACAATCTTCTTTTTCAACCAGGGGGTATTCGATGAGTACGATTACTGGGCGGGTACCGTTTCTCTGGTTGTCTTTGCACTTCTCGAAACAATACTTTTCTCTTGGGTATTCGGGTTGAAAAAGGGATGGAGGGAAATAACAGAAGGTGCCGATGTGAAAATTCCACTTGCCTACCGGTTTATAATCAAGTTTATCACTCCGGTGGTTCTGATTCTTGTTTTTACAGGCTCGCTGATTCGGCCGGCTAACGATGACTGGAGCCTGATAAGCAGGGGAAAGTGGGAATTTCATAACGAAAGCATCATAGGGCAGCTCCGGCATCAGGGAATCGGACCAAACAAGACCTGGTTTGCAGAATCGTTTTATGCAGAAGCTCCTGGTACCGTTGATTCGGTATTCATACTCAGGGGTAAATCGGTGGTGAGCGTTACCGGAGTTAACGGGAAAGGGCAATCGCTTACAAAGGAATACCGGTTTAGTCCCGAAAAACACACACTTGCCGTGTCTCTTGGCGAAAAGCTCGAAGCCGGGCAGGTTCTGTATTCTGGAAATGTAATTAATAATGTCTTTTTTATCGATATGGCCCGCTTGCTGCTGATATCGCTGTTTTTCTTTATTGCAGCACTGGTATATATCGCCTGGCGCAAACGAACCAAAGAAGGGAGGGATATTTCATGAATGCATCAGCCCTGATATTAATGATTAGTGTGCAGGTGACCGTTACCGCACTGACAGCCTGGTTTTTCTACCGGGTATTAGTCTCAAAACCGCGTCCGGAACCCGATTCATACACCGATAACGATGGTGAAACCGAGGAGAGATAAACAGATCCGGTACCGTGTCAAAGAGTATCTTCATTTCGGAAAAGCCGAAAGGAATGCCATACTTATCGTTGTTTTTCTAACGATAGTCCTTGCATTTATCCCCCGCATCCATGCCCGGTTTATGCAGCCTGAACTTGTTAGCGATCCCGCTTTTATCAGGGAAGCGGAAGCTTTTCTGGCAAAGCAGCAGGAAGATGAACTCAAGGAGCCAGCCTTTGATTATAGCCGCCCGGATCATTCTGCTCTTAGCGCCCGGTTTTCTCCCTTTCCTTTTGATCCGAACACGCTGGATGCAGCCGGTTGGCAGCGACTGGGGTTTTCATCCCGGCAGGCAGCTGCCGTCGTAAGGTACCGCGACAAAGGTGCCGTCTTCAGGAATAAGGAAGATCTGAAAAAACTCTTTGTGGTGGATGATGATATTTATGAAATTCTGGAGCCATACGTTCGGATAAATTCTGTTGAGACTGCTATAACAACCACCGGCAAAGATGAGGTCGCCGCGAAATTCAGGCCATTGGATGAGTCCCGGCTTGTGGAATTAAATTCCGCCGATTCAGCCGGACTTACCAGGGTACGTGGTATTGGCCCTGCTTTCGCCCGAAGAATCATCCGGTATCGCGAAAAGCTGGGCGGCTTCTCCGGACCGGATCAGCTTGGTGAGGTTTACGGTTTGGACAGCAGCCGGCTTGTTCTGATCAAACAAGGTGTTTTTGCCGATTCGGATCTCGTTAGGAAATTAAATATTAATGTGGCCGGAATGCAGGAACTCCGGGATCATCCATACATCGATTACTACATTGCAAAAGCAATCATCGACCGGCGCATTCGCAAAGGGCCGTTCAGTTCAGCATCACAACTGAGGGAGATTCCTCTGATTTACGAAGAACTTTACGAAAGGTTAAATCCTTATATATCAGTTGAATAAGCTGGTGGTGGTTGAGGTTAAGATAAAGATATGGGGTCAATGATGAGTATACGTTACGTGAAATCGGGTGCCTGGTTCGGTAAGCGGATGGTTGCAGCTTTCGCCTGTCTGGCTGTTTGTATGCTCTTGCCGGCAATGAATGCGAATGCTCAGGTTTTACCGCAGATAGAGCAGATGATAGCCGGGGCAGAGCAATACAGGAATACCGATCCTGCGAAAGCTCTTCCCATGGCGGTTTCTGCATTAAATGAAGCAAGGCGCTTAAAGCACAACCCATCTATCGCCAGGGCTTTGAGATATACCGGAGTCATCCATTTTATGACCGGTGATTTGTCCGCCGCAGAGCGACGTTTCGACTCGGCGTTTCGCCTATACACCGTTTTGGGAGATATGCCGGGAATAGCCGCAAGTCTCAACAACCTTGGTGTAATAAATCAGGAGCGCGGTCTGTACGAAAAAGCTGCCGGCTATTTTGATAAATCGGTTGAAATTAAATTTAGTCTCGGCGATACCCTCGGAGCCTGCAGTGGTCTTATAAATACCGGAACGATATACAGTTACACGGGAAACTATGATAAAGCCCTGGAGTATTTTACCCGCGTGGAAGCCATTGCTTCACAAAATTGCGATACTGCCCGTTTGATAGATGCAAAAATCAATAAATCAACGGTTTTTATCCGTCAGAAAGAAACACGCACGGCATTGTCGCTGCTGAAAGAGGCATCCAAACTTTCGCGCCTGTCGGGCGACGACTACAGTCTGGCATACTGTTACAACAATATTGGTGGAGTATATCAGACAACATTTCAGAATCGTCAGGCCATTGATTATTTTAAACGTGCCCTTGCTATCAGAGACGATCTTGGGGATGTGGCAGGAATGGCAACAACCCTCGATAATCTCGGGAAAATCTATACCAGGGTGAAGGAGTACGATATTGCACTGGCGCATTTTTTTCAGGCACTCAAATACAATCAACAATTGGGCGATCAGCGGAGCACGGCCATCGGACTTAATTCCATAGGTGAACTGCTTCTTGAGAAAGACGACTACTATGGAGCGCTGGAGTATTTTTTTAAAGCTGTCCCCATTGCCCGCTCGCTCTCGCTCAGGCACGAAGCTCAGGTTATTTACGGCAATATTCTGGTAAGTTATGCAGCTCTCGGTGAGCCCGACAGTGCCAGGGTTTACCTGGCTTTATTTAATGCTGCCGGAGACTCAGGCTGGTATGCGCAGGTAAAAGCGGGGAATAAAGTTGAAACCGGAGGCTGGATACATGAACGGAAGCCCGGACATCAGCCGGTGCTCATATACGTGCTGGGAGCTATGGTTGTTGTTCTTTCAGCATTTTCTGCCTGGCTGCTTTACCGGCTGGGGCAGGCGGGTCGCACCCGAAAGCCGGAAAACAACACCGATTCTCAGGGCTTGTAATCGTAGCGTATTTCCGGATCTTTCCTGTCGTGATGTTCCGGCTCTGGTTCTGCCGGTTTTGGATCCGTGTTCGTTCGCCAGGGCAAACCACTGTCGTCGGGATCGTCGTCGGATTCTTCCTCCCACTCGTATTTTCTTGCCTGAGGCCCTTTATCCCTGTAAAAAATCGCAATTACAATCCCGGCAACGGCTCCCATCAGATGCGATTCCCAGGAAATGTTGCGCTTTGGGAAAAAGTCGGGAAAGAACCCCCAGACCATACTTCCGTAAAGAAAAATCACCAGCATGCTGAAAGCCATCAGCCGGGGTTCCCTGCGAATTATTCCACTTGTAAAGTGAAACGCTGCAAGAGCATATACAAGACCGCTTGCGCCGATATGAACCCCGTTGCCCCGGGCCAGCAGCCATACCCATGCCCCGGTAACCAGCCAGAGCAGTGCCGTGAGTTTGAACGACTCGCTTCGATAATAATACACCAGTGCGGCTCCAAGTAAAAACAAAGGTGCCGAATTGGCAGTGAGATGTGCCACATCGGCATGCAAAAGCGGAGCGAACAGTATACCGGTAAGTCCTGAAATTTCGAGCGGTTTTATTCCCAGGAATGAGAAGGAAGTACCGGTTAACAGCTCAATTCCCTTTATCAGCCATAGGAAAGCCGTAAAAATCCCAAAAACCAGGATCCCGGTAATTAGTCTTTTCTTTTCGGTATGATGTTGCATTACACGGGGATTAGGTCATGATTTTTACAAAGATAATACAGCCCTGCAAAAATTATTCCCTGAAAGCTGCAGGCTTCCGCAGCGTGAACACCCGACTTATGTTAAACCCGAAGTAAATATCACCATTCGTCCATTTTCCCGTTGTTTCGGTTATGAAACCCCGCTCAAACATTGGCTGGGTATTGGTAATGTGAATCTGAAAGACGTGTCCGCCCGTTTCAATGTCAAATCCTATGTTAAGCGGGTTCACAAACCGGTCGGCCACGCTGCCGGGCAGTACGTAATGGTATTCGGCATTCAGACTCAATCTTTTGGTAAGTTTGAGCCGCCCGCCCATCCCGAGGGCCCAGGTGTCGTTGTCGTCGCTCGTTTTTGCTACCAGATTCCTGTGGATGAAAACGGGAGAGAATTGCAGCGAAAGGCCGTCGCTGAACTTTCGGGCAATCAGCAGCTGGTGAACGTACGAAAATCGTGACGAGAAATAATTGGTGCGGGAGGTGTCCTGCCATTTCAGGGAGAACAAATCTGTGCCCGACATCCAGCTGAGACTCACGGGTATTGTTTTAACTCCGGTCTGCTGCCTCAACAGTTTCACTTTTATGAATGCGTCGTACGTTTTCTGATACGAACTGCGTCCAGTACCTATGCTTATCCGGTCGTTAATCCCATATTCGAATCCGAAGCGTATGGTCGACTGATCGAGTCCGAACAGATCGTATGGTCCGGAATTCAGCTTTCCGAAACGATGCTGAATCATAAACAGCAAAACACCCTCCGCGGGATTCTCGACCGAATGGCCCGACACAATGCGGGTTGTTTTAAAGGTTGCTGTAGTGTAATCGGGCTTAGGTTCATCTTCGCCCAGAAGATCAAATAAGTCCTGACCGGAAACCGTTTGCAGGGTAAATATCAGGCAAATAGACAGGAAAAAATGCGGCAGGGGGTGTTTCATTTTTTTTTGTGATTGTCCGTTTAATTCTGTGGAGCTCCCGCGTCAATCCATGCTTTGATCCTGGCAAGTTCGCAGGTCGCAAGTTTATTGCCGTTAAGGGGCATGGGCGTTGCACCCTGCTCGTGGTTGACGGCTTTCCAGAAAAGACCGCCGGCAATGGCTGTCTTAATGCCGTTATAATCGCTGGTGACAATGTTACCAGAAGGCGAAACGGCACTGTGACAGGCGTTGCAGGTGGATGCCATCAGCGGGGCGATATCGGTGCTGTACTGAACACCGGTAGTATCGCAGTTGCTCCCGTTGTCCGGATACAGATACTCCTCGTTATCGTAATAACAGGAGCTCAGGAATAATGTAAATAAGGTAAGCGATATAACCTTCGATATAGTGCTGTTAATTTTCGGGCGTGCCATTTTCTATCCATTTTCTAATTTGAATAATGTTGCATTCCGGCAGTTTTGCTGCATTGAAGGGCATTGGAGTGTAGGAGGGCTGGTGGCTTACGGCTCCGTAAAGACTTCCGTTCAATGCTGCTGCCCGTATGGTAGCGTAGCCGTCGAGACTGATGTTTCCGGATGGAGCGACACCGCTGTGGCAACCCTTGCAATAGGTATTGATTATGGGTTGTATTACGGCTGAAAAGGTAAACTGTGTGGTGTCGCACCCGGCCGTGCATGCATTGTTTCTTGCACCCTGTTCAATCCATTTCCGGATTTTCTGTATCTGTTCGGCCTGAAGGGCAGCCATGGGGGGAGGAGGCATACGTTTATCCGGATCGTCTTCCGTAATGTTCTCGTACAGATCGCTGTCGCCGGGATTTCCCGGCCTCACAACACCCGACGCCATCACCGATTCCCAGGAAGTGAGCACTATGCCATCACTGGCGGATGCAGCATCGTGACAACCCGACATGGTACAGCCGGAGGTGAGAATCGGCAGAATGTCGTTGGTAAAATAAATGGTATCCGGATCGCAGGGAATACCCTGACTGGTAGTGTCGGGACCGGGACCGGGATTATCGGGCATGGCATCGGGCTCATGCCGGCAGGCAGTGATCGTCAATATCAGAATGAGAAGCTTAATTGACTTAAAGGGCAAGGTTTTTGTATGTCTCATCGTTCCCTGTTTAAACCTGGTTGTTTCAAAACGGCTTCTCTGAAAAGATTGCTTCGTATAAAAACCGGAATGCAGGTACAATTGTTTATAGGTTCTGACAAAAAGTTTCGATGTCCCCTCCGGAGCAAATTAATTGATAAATTTGCCGGTACGCATTGCACAAATAGTTTTCGGATGCATATTATCCGGCAACTGCCGGGCGTGGCTGAAGGGCAATAAATCCAGGTATGATAATTTTAAAAATTACCGGAATGTATACAAGTAAAAAGATCCAGTTCGCACGATTAATAATATCCATTGTTTCAGCCGGTATTCTCTTTGCCGGAAGTGCAGAAGCACAACAGCGGAACGATCCCAGGGCTACCGTCCAGAAGTTTTCGTCCATGCTGCAGCTTATTAATTATTATTATGTGGATTCGTCGGATGCGGTCAGGTTAACCGAAAGTGCCATCACCGGTATGTTGAAAGAACTGGATCCACATTCGGTATACCTTTCAAAGGAGGAAGTGAAAAAGGCCAACGAGCCGCTGCAGGGTAATTTTGAAGGCGTTGGCATTCAGTTTCAGCTGTTTCACGATACCATTCTGGTAATAGCCGCCGTCCCCGGAGGTCCCTCGGATAAGCTTGGGATCATGGCCGGCGATAAAATCATCACCATCGACGGAGAGGAGGCATTCGGTAAGAAAGTTACGAACAACTTCGTGATGGAGCGTTTGCGCGGTCCCAAGGGCACCAAAGTTAACGTTGGACTCCTCCGTAAAGGCAGAAGCGGCCTGATCGACTATACGATCGTCAGGGATAAAATTCCGCTGAACAGCGTGGATGCTACCTTTATGCTAGATAATGAAACCGGCTACATTAAGCTTACCCGTTTTGCACGCACCTCACTTACCGAAGTGCGCGAATCCATTGCAAGTCTGCGGAAAAGCGGGATGAAAAACCTGATACTGGATCTGCGGAATAATTCCGGCGGCTTCCTTGATATTGCCATCGATCTGTCGGATGAGTTTCTTCCGGCCGACCGCCTGATTGTATACACCGAAGGGCTTCGAAGTCCCCGTATGGAGTTTAAAGCCACTTCCAGGGGTAATTTTGAAAAGGGCCGTCTCATAGTAATGGTTAACGAAAGCAGTGCTTCGGCAAGTGAAATTGTTGCCGGTGCGGTTCAGGACTGGGACCGCGGACTGGTAATTGGCAGGCGGTCGTTCGGGAAGGGGCTGGTACAGCGTCCCTTTACACTTCCCGACAGCTCCGTGGTGCGTTTAACCACTGCCAGATATTACACACCCTCAGGCAGGTCGATCCAGAAACCATACGATGCCGGGGTAGAGGATTATTTTGCCGATCTCACTAACCGTTTCCGGCACGGCGAATTTGTTTCGGCCGACAGCATACGGTTCCCCGATTCCATTAAGTATTTTACGCCATCAAAGCGGGTTGTTTACGGTGGTGGCGGAATCATGCCCGATGTGTTTATCCCCTTCGATACAGCTACCTCTTCGAAGTATTATACCGATCTGTGGAGAAAAGGACTTCTGAATGAGTACACCATTAATTACCTTGACGGGAAGCGGGAACTACTGCTAAATGCGTATCCGGATGTGAGCTCATTTCTTAAGCACTTCGACACTGGCGACGAATTTCTGAATGAATTTGTTGCCTTTGCTGCCACCGGGGGTGTGCCCGAAGATTCGGAAGGTCTGGAACGCTCGGGCCGTGAAATACGCTATATTCTGAAAGGAATGATTGCCCGTAACCTTTACGATGTAAGTGCTTACTATGAGGCTATCAGTCCTGTGGATCATGAACTTATGCAGGCGTTCGAGGCAATTAAAAACGATGTGCTCTTCCGGAAGCTGAGCATTGCCATGTAAGAATTTCGGTTAATAGCTATCATAAACCAGCATTCATACGTTTTTTTCAGATAATATTCCCAGCCGTTTGGGAGTTTTGATTTCTATATGTACATTTGTTTACGTAAAAAAACAGGCCCGTGCCCGGGCTTAAAATAGCTGTATAAACAATCGGACGCTTTATGGCAAATATTGAAACAAAATACATGGGCCTCGCGCTGAGCAGCCCTGTTATCGTTGGGAGTTCCGGACTTACCAATTCTCTGGATAATATTAAGGAATTTGCAGCCCGGGGAGCTGGAGCCGTAGTGCTTAAATCTCTTTTTGAAGAGCAGATCAGGCTGGAAATCGCTCATACGAGTGCCCACGATATCACTGCCAACTACTACCCGGAAGCACAGGATTACATCACAAACTACAGCCGTAACCACCGCGTGGAAGAGTATCTGAAGCTGATTCGCGATGCTAAAAAGGCCGTTAACATTCCGATCATTGCCAGCATCAACTGTACAAGTGCCGAAGAATGGACCTCCTTTGCCCGAAAAATTGAAGAAGCAGGTGCCGACGCCCTCGAACTCAACATTTTTGTGATGCCCAGCGATCCGACCCACGGGGGCGAGCAAAACGAAAAGATGTATTTCACCATCCTGGAAGAGGTGAAAAAACTGATAACCATCCCCATCGCACTCAAAATCAGCTATTACTTTTCGGGATTAGCCAAAACCGCACTCAAACTTTCCTGGGCCGGAGCCAAAGGCATTGTTTTATTTAATCGCTTTTATTCGCCCGACATTAATATCGATACCATGAAGGTGGTTGCTACCAACGTTTTTAGCACACCCGATGAAATTTCCACCTCCCTGCGATGGGTGGCCGTGCTGAGCGACAGACTCTACTGCGATATCTGTGCTTCAACGGGCGTTCACGACAGCAGCGGACTGATAAAGCAGCTTCTTGCCGGTGCCAAGGCCGTGCAGATTGCATCCACACTTTACAAAAACGGGTTCGACCGCATCAACGAAATGAACGGGGGCCTGAGCCAGTGGATGGACAAACACGGATTTGCAAAAACGGAAGATTTTATTGGAAAAATGAGTTTCAAGAAGGTGGAAAACCCTGGCGCTTACGAGAGGGTTCAGTTTATGAAGCATTTTGCAGGTATCGAATAAGCCGGATATACAAAATATTGCTTCAGGGTACGGTTAACCGCCGTGCCCTTTGTTTTGTATAAGGGACTGTATGGCTTCAGCAGCCAGCCATGCACTTGAAAATGCTGCCTGAATGTTGTATCCGCCGGTGTCGCCGTCGATGTCGAGTACCTCGCCTGCAAAAAACAGTCCAGGAACCAGCAGCGATTCCATGGTCGAAGAGTTAACTTCCTTTAAAGAAACGCCTCCCGCGGTTGCCATGGCGGTTTTAAACCCCTCCTTATGCAGCACTCGGAAAGGGTATGCGCAGCATTTTTGCACCAGGGCTTTTCGTTGTGCTTTGGAAATTTCTGCCAGTGGTTTTTCGAAGTTAATTTTTTCCTCTTCCAGAAGATGTGCTGCAAGGCTTCGGGTAAGACCGGACGACCTCAGGAAACTCAGGATGCTGGTTTTTCCGCATTCAGCGGAGGTTTTTAGAAATTCCTGTTCAAACGATGCTGCATCCTGGCTGCCCAATTGTATTTCCAGCATGTCATCTGCCTCGATAAACCGGGAGAAGTCAATGATGCCCGGACCCGTAAGTCCGTTTCGGGTAAAACCGGTGTCGCCGCAGTGTTCCCGTATTTTCTTGCCGTTCCTTATCAGGGATATTTTTGCATTTTTGATGGAGACACCCTGAAGGCCACCAAAAGTGAAACCTGAAATAACAACGGGACATAAAGCAGGTCGTGGTTCCGCGATGGTATGTCCGAAATTGCGGGCATACACATAGCCATCGCCCGTGGAACCGGTGGCAGGGTAGGAGAGACCGCCGGTGGCGATCAGTAAATAACGGCAGGTGTACACCCGTCCGCCTGTCGTTATCCTAAATCCCTCGTGGTACTTATCGGCAGCGGTAACTGCTGCAGAGGTTATAATTCCGGTTCCGGCATTGCGGCAGGCACCGGTGAGTGCTTTAAGGATATCGCCGGCTTTCAGGCTTGCCGGAAAAATCTTTCCGTTTTTATCGGTAACGGCAGGTATTCCGCGGTCACTAAAAAAACGAACGGCATCCCTGTTGCTGAAGGTGCCGATTGCCTTTTTCAGGAAAGTGCCGTTTTCTCCGTAATGTTTCAGGAAATCTCCGGCAGGGCCGGCATGGGTATAATTGCACTGCCCCGTTCCGGAAATCATGAGTTTTCGTCCGGGCTGTTCTTTTTTTTCAAGAATAAGGGCTCCGGGAACTTTCATAACGGCTCCGGCAAACAGTCCTGCCGGGCCTGCGCCGATAATGATTGTGTTATGATGCTGTTCCGGGTTCATGCTGCTGCAAATTTAACCAAATGACGGCTTCCTGACGAGTGAACTTTGAAGTTAGAGAGAACTTATTATCTTTGCTGTGACAACACAATGCCACATCTTTTCCGATGAATAAAGTATTAGTCGTCGACGACGACGTCACCTTCTGCCTGATGCTCGAAACCCTGCTGCAGAAGCACGGGTATGCCGTTGAGCATTCGTACTCCTTTACCGAGGGCCGTAAGAAAATGCAGTCGTTCCAGCCCGATCTGGTACTCACCGATCTCAGGCTTCCGGACCACGACGGGCTTGAAATTCTTCAGCTTGTCAACCGCGAAGCACCTCAGGTTCCGGTGATTCTGATGACCAGTTACGGAGATATCCGCACTGCTGTTAAGGCGATGCGGATGGGAGCATTTGATTACGTTGCCAAGCCGGTAAATCCGGATGAGATCCTTTCTACGATCCGCAGGGCGCTTTCCAAAAAGAATGCTTCCGGGCCGGATGTGCAGGTATCGCTTAGTGAAGGTGCTTTCATTGAGGGGGTTAGCGAGGCATCGGCGCGTATCAGCGAGCATGCTGCCCTGGTAGCTCCCACCGGAATGTCGGTGCTGATCCTCGGAGAGAGTGGAACGGGAAAAGAATTTATCGCGCGCAAGATTCATGCACTTAGCCAGCGCAAAGACAAACCTTTTGTTGCCATCGATTGCGGTGCACTGCCGCGCGACCTTGCCGGAAGCGAACTTTTCGGTCACATCAAAGGATCGTTTACCGGAGCCATTGCCGATAAGCAAGGGCAATTTGAAGTTGCCAACGGAGGCACCATTTTTTTGGATGAAATCGGGAATCTGAGCTATGAAATTCAGATTCAGCTGCTTCGTGCACTACAGGAGCGTAAGATACGGAGGGTGGGATCCACCACCGAAATACAGGTGGATGTCAGGATTATCACCGCAACCAACGAAGATCTGAAACAGGCTGTTTCACGCGGCGATTTTCGTGAAGATTTGTATCATCGCATCAATGAGTTTGCCATCATGGTTGCTCCCTTGCGGGAGCGGCCCGACGATCTTCAGTTGTTTGCCCTTCATTTTCTGAGTCAGGCCAATTCCGATCTCGGGCGCTCCGTATCTGCATTCAGCCAGGAAACCATTGAAATTTTCAACCGTTATTCCTGGCCCGGAAACCTGAGGGAACTTCGCAACATCATCAAACGTGCTGTTCTTCTTTCGAAGGGCGAAGCTATTACCGCCGATACTCTGCCCGATGAACTCGTGCGTGAGTCGGGCGAAACAGAGCCGGCTGTATACCCCGTAACGGAAACGGCTAATACCACAGCTTCCGAAGAAATCGACCTTAAGGAAACCTCCAGGCGAAGTGAACGGGAGCTGATACTGGCTACGCTCGAAAAGGTTCGGTTTAATAAATCGAAAGCAGCCCGTCTTCTGAATGTGGATCGTAAAACGCTTTATAATAAAATGAAGCAATACGGCATCCCGCTTCAGTAATCTTCTGTTTTTTGTTCCAGAATAGTTGCCAGCTTTTCCATCCCCGGAAGGAGTTCGGATATTACTTCCCTGATTTCCTCCTTGTCGTGAACTGCTGCATCGCGCAATGCTTCCAGTTTCAGCAGCAGGGATGTTTCCTTTTCCGCGCCCAGGTTACGAATGTTGGGAAGAATTCGGTGCGCCAGCAAAGCCAGCTGTTTGTAATTCTCCCCGGTGAATGCGTTTTGCATCGCCTCCATTGTGTTTCTGAGGTTGTCGCGCAACGAAATTAGTATTTTCTTCAGCGATTCCGGATCGCCACCGCTGAACGCCGTGAATGCTTCCAGCCTAACCGTAATCTCTGGTTTTACCGTATTCTGTGTGGCCTTATCTCCGCTTCCTTTTACTATGCCCGGAATGGTCATCAGGATTTTAAATAGTTCTGCCTGCCGGAAAGGCTTTATAAGGAAGTACTGCATCCCGGCTTCGCTGTATCTGTGAAGATCGGACCGGGTGGCATGTGCGGTTAGACCCATAACGGGCGGCAGCGGCATTCTCTGCTCCTCCGCCTGCCGGATAAGACGTACGGTAAGCTCCGGTCCGCTCATTCCAGGCATCTGAATGTCGGTCATTATAAGACCGTAATTGCCTTTATTACGGATGAATAACTCATAAGCGGCCGCACCGTCGCCTGCAGCATCCACATTTGCCCCCATTTCTTTCAGAAGGCCTTCAATTAAAATACGAGTGGTTATATCGTCCTCCGCCAGCAGAATGCTCAGTCCGGATAAATCGGGGCGTTCTTTGACAGTTTCTGAAATTTTTTCAGGGATTTCACCATTGTACCAGGGCAGCGTAAGAACAACCCTGAAGCGGGTACCTTCGCCGGGATTGCTTTTCAGTGAAATGCTGCCATTCATCTGAGCGGCCAGTTTGCTGCAGATGGCGAGCCCGAGTCCCGAACCTCCGTACTTGCGTGTGATTCCTTCGTCAACCTGTGTAAATTCCCGAAAAATGTCCTGTTGTTTCTCTTCCGGAATTCCAATTCCGGTATCGGAAACTAAAATTTCGATTTGCACCGTATCTCCCTCCCGTTTTGTGTCCAGAGCTAATTCAATTTCACCGGTTTCCGTGAATTTAATGCTGTTGTTAAGCAGATTAAAAATAATCTGTCTTATGCGAAGGGGGTCGCCCAGGGTGGATAGACCGGGTTCGCCGGATGAGACGAATTTCATTCTCAGGCCTTTTTGTTCCCCTCTGGGCTTTAAGGTTTCAAAGGCCTCATTCAGAAGTTCTTCCGGTTTAAATGGATGGGATTCGAGGGTAAATTTGTCGCTTCCGATGCGGGAATAATCCAATAGATTGTCGATGAGCCCCAGCAGATGGCCGGATGAATTATTTATGTACCTCAGGTATTCCGACTGCACCTTGCCCAGCTTCATGGACGAGAGTTTTTCGGTAAATCCGATAATGCTTGTGATGGGGGTGCGAATTTCATGGCTCATGTTGGCAAGGAACATCTCCTTCACTTTGAGCAATTCTTCGGCAAGAGCCCTGGCTTTTTCCGTTTCGCGCCGGTAATATGCGCTTCGTGCCAGATCTTTCCATATCAGTATGATAAAAACGATGATTGTAATTAAACCTGCCGTGGCAAGAATAAGGGCTGTATTCCAAAGCCGTTTTACCAGGATATTTGCATTCTCGGAACCTTCAATGGCACGGTTGATTTCTTCTTTTTCGAACAGAATCAGTACGTTCCGGATTTCGTCGAGAATTACCTGGTCGGTTCTCAGCAGCATTAGTTCCCTTTCAAGTGCCATCTGCCGCTCCAGCCGCTCTTCTTCTCCCATCTGCTTAAGCTGAGATTTAACCCGGGCTATGGTGGTGTCGGGTAATCTTGTGAAGGTGTGAATGGTGTCGGGTACGGATCCCTTCAGTTCCTCTGCAACCGCAACGCTGTCAATGCCTTGCTGCCGACCGGTGATTCCTGTCCAGAGCCTGCGGAAAAGTCCGGTTCTCTTCTGTTGTTCCGGTTCTTTTTTTTCGGCCGCAACAGGCAGGGAGTTATCACTTACCGTACTTGTTGAATACGTTATAGTATCCATAAAGTGGTCGAGCATTTGATTCAAACGCTCATCGCTCAGAATAGGTCCGGTTCCTGCCTTGCTGATCCGGAAATAGCTTTCAAGGGTTGCCCGCTTCAGGTCGAGCAGACTGTCGACCGTCTGCATCCTCCTGTACTGCTCGGGCTGGTTTACACTGGTGTATTTGAGCGAATCGGCAATCATTCGTATGGCCATTTCGTCTTCCCTGTAACGGGTAAGGTATTTTTTCTGTCCGGTAGTGATGTATGCTCTTGCCTGCCCGTCGGCATCAATAAGGCGCGACAGCATATTGCTGATCAGCGTGAGTTTTACGACAGGCTGCGAAGTTCCGGTGTCGGGAAGACTTAGTTGCGTTGCGAGTTGGATAACGGCAAATACGGCGATCATCGATAACAGCAGGATCAAGATAAACCCTGTGATAACCTTGCTTTTAATCCGCTCCCTGTTTTTGTTTTTTTTCATCACGGAAAGGTTGCCTTACAAATATTTACACTCGCTTGCGCAGATTTGGAAATGCGTTATACAATTTATTATCCTTCGTCTCAACAGGCAATTCTGTATTATGTTGAGTTAATACTCTGCCTGATTGAGGAAAAATGGGAAGCGTATATTACGTTTTGCGACTATATGCAAAATTAGGGTAAAAGATAAAGGTTTTAGTGCCGGAATTACGAAAGATCGCGAAAGCTTTTCTGCCGTAACTTTTTTTGATTTCTCCGGTTGCAACATCCGGAAAGCGAAAGCCCCTCGACATTGCATGGAAAGGGGCTTCGCATCGGATAGGTAAGAAGGAGCCTTATCGGCCGGAATTATTTTTAGCTTTCGGTTGATACAACCAGCATCCGTGATTTCTCCCAGAAAAGTTCGGGATTTTTAATTACCAGTTCTTCTGCTTTCTTTTCGTTCACAATGATTTCGTACGAACCGGCCGGATGTACCGATACCAGGGTGGCTTTTTTCACACCAAGAGGTATGGAGTTCAGGTTACGGATGTCAACTTTTGTGAATTCAGTGATGTTGACGTCACCGGCAATTTTTTCGGAACGTCCGATGCCGAGAAATCCGCCTTCTTTGTTCAGAATGTGCTTTTCAATCAGCTCTTTACGGTCGCCTACAATAAAATAGGCTGTGTTGAGCTCGTTTGTTTTGTCGTGGATAACACCGGCAAGCTGACGTTTTTCGTCTTTCATGCGCGAAATGGTATCGGAAAGCACGGCTATGGAGAAATTCAAATTGCTTAGTTCTTCTTTGAGGACTAAAATCTCGGCATCTTTTTCGGTAATCTGCTGATTGGTGAGTGCAATCATATTTTCAAATTCCGAAATTTTCATATTGCTGTTTTTCAGCCTCCTGTTGAGATCCGCTATTTTATTTTTATTCTCCTGCATCAGTTCATTAATCAACCGGATGTCTTCGTTTATCCTCTCTCTTGCCGGCTTGCTGAGCTCACGGCCCTGCCCGGTTTGCGAACTTATCAGTTTTTCACGCGATTTAATCTCTGCAAGGTTGGCTTCTATCTCATTCATGGTCATAAGGAAGTCGTTAACCAATGAGTCCTTAACCGCAGATTCACCCAGAATCCTCTGGTTTTCCATCGATAACATATTGATTTGTTCCGTCTGCTTTTTGTTTTCACACGACATCAGGACGACGGGTAAGACAAGAAGTAATAGCCATAATTTTTTCATGGGATAAAGTTTTTAGGTTTGTGCCGCTATGTTCAAATGTCAAACCAAAAATTTAAATATTTATCTAATGTATTGATTATCAATAAAAATAAAATAACTTATAAAAATTTCAGGTGTGTAATTTATCCCCAGAACGTTGAATTTCTGCTGATATCGGGATGTTGTAATCTTTTGTTAAACGGGTTTCCCACCCCCGGATTAATTTCGGCTGTATTTTTTATACGATCGTTCCAGAGTTTTTCTTGGGCGTGCCATCCCGTGCGAAGGAAGGAATAGTCTGCAATCCGTTTGCAGCAGTATTTCCCAGCTCTTAATCAGCGTTTTTGTATCATCAGCAAACGGGGGAAAGCAATTTCCGGGGAACACTCCGAAAAGGGTATCGCCCGTGAGGGCTATTTCATTGTCGACGGTCACACACAGCGATCCGGGTGAATGCCCGGGGGTATGAATTATTCCGATGTTGGTAGGAAATCCCTCCGGGAGCCGGTTGTTCTCCGTAAGGAAATCGGGTTTACAGGGTGAGGTTTTAAAGAATGCGGCTCCGGATGGTAACGGAATTCGCAGGAGTGTACGGGTAAGCCATACAGTACCGGCAGGAAGGGGCCCGCTGCCCTTTGCCAGGAATTCCGCTTCCGCGGGATGTACGCAGATTTTTGCTCCGGTAAGCGTTCGTATATATTCCGCGTTTCCGCAATGGTCAAAATGGGTGTGGGTGAGTATCAGGAAATCCAGCGTCGAAACTCCGGTTTTCCGAAGCCTGCGGTGCAGCATCTTTCGGGTAAAAGCTGCCGATGTGTCCACAAGGATGCGCTTTCCGCCGGTCTCTATCATGAAAACATTGCTTCTGCCAGGCAGTATCCGGGTAATGCGTGTTCCTTTATGTGTAATCCAGGTTTTCATACAATCGGATTGGTTATTGCCTGCTATCCGTTTTTGCTGATGGAATTAAATTCCAGGACTCTGTTTATGGCCCGAATCGCTGCGCATAAGCGGGATGCGCTGCCGGTTGCGTGAGCAGTCTATAACTTCATTCAGCCTTTTAAGCTGGGTTTCTTCCCTTTTAGCCGCGGCGATCCAGAATATGCAGTTTCTGCGGTACGATTCCGATGAATTGCTGAACCACTGCCAGGCTGCTGCATCTTTTTTGAAAAGTTCTTCCAATCCGGCAGGGAATGCCGGATTCTTCCGCAACTCGTTGTGTTCATCCGTCGCCTTTTGGTTTCTTCGTTCAAAGGCTGCAATCCCCGCTTCATGCATCAGTCCGGCCTCCGTAAGTTCAAGTACTTTGGCAATATTCAAACTGCTCCAGGTGCTCCCCGGTTTACGGGGCGTAAACCTTACCCTGTAGATTTGCTCGTCAACTGCTTTGGTAAGACCGTCTATCCAGCCGTAGCAAAGTGCAATTTCAACCGCTTCCTTATATCCGAACAATGTTGTATTGTGCTTGCTTTTGCCCTTTTTCAGAAATCCTAGCCATGCCTCAGGAGCCAGGTGGTGGTTGGATTCCAGCCATTGCCTGAATTCACATCCTTCCCGAAAAATAAGAATGCCTGCTGAAATATTCATGGGATTAATGACTTGTTCAACGAGGTAAAGTTAATTTTTAAGATCATTGCTTCCGCAAAAATGAAAGAATGGTGCATCGGGATTGAACCTTAGACTAAAAAACAGGTTTAAACATGAAGATTGTCAATTCTGTTCCTAACGCGAAAACAAACGACAGGACTCAAACCCGGGCCATCCTCGTAATCCGATGATGCATTTCGAATTCCGGATTTGTATTCTGTAACATACCGGGAAGGAGGAGATGATGACAAATCCGAACTAAAGTTTTGTGTAACTTAATTAAACTTCTACTGCGATGAGAATAAAAACTATGCTGTTGATTGCGGCATTTGCATTTTTTACAGCCGGTTTTGCAGCCGGATCCTTTGAAAGTCCATGCAGCTGGTGCACGCACGACGTGCCAGGATCATCCGTTTCAGCGCCTGACTCAAGTATTCACTATCCGCAGGAAAAGCGTATAAAAAATATCCGTCAGCTTACCTATGGCGGAGACAATGCCGAGGCATATTTCAGTTTCGATAATTCGATGATAGCATTTCAGGCCAAAAACAAGGCCTGGGGCACCAGCTGCGATCATATTTACTACTTTCCGTTCAGCGACGGGGATATGAAGAATCATATTCCTCAGCTTATCAGTGAGGGAGTTGGCCGGACTACTTGTTCCTTTTTCATGCCCGGAGATACCAGCATTTTGTATGCCTCCACCCGTTCTGGAAGCGATGCCTGTCCGCCCGAGCCGGTGCGCAGAGCCGATGGCCGTTACGTTTGGCCTATTTATTCCGATTTCGATATTTATGTGGCAAACCTGAGCGGAAAACTGATTGACACCCTGGTTAAAGCTCCCGGTTACGATGCCGAAGCAACGGTTTCCCCGAAAGGCGATCTTATCGTGTTTACTTCCGACCGCTCGGGCGATCTGGAGTTATATACCTGCAAAATTGACGGCAGCGATGTTAAACAGATCACATTTGAACTTGGTTACGACGGTGGTGCTTTCTTTTCTCCCGATGGCACAAAACTGGTTTTCAGGTCATCGCGTCCCAAAACCGAGGCCGAAATCAAAGAATATAAGGAACTGCTGGCTGAAGGACTTGTTGCTCCCACCAACATGGAAATATATGTCTGCAACGTGGATGGCAGCGACTTAAGGCAGATTACCAGTCTGGGTAAAGCCAACTGGGCTCCATTCTTCCATCCTTCGGGCGAAAAAATTCTGTTCAGCTCCAACCATGCAAGTCCGCGCGGATTTGAGTTTAACCTCTACATGATCAACCTCGACGGTTCCGGGCTCGAACGTATTACGTGGGATCCGGTGTTTGATGCTTTCCCGATGTTCTCTTACGATGGTAAAAAGCTGATTTTTTCATCCAACCGCAACAACGGCGGGACCCGCGATACCAATCTGTTTATTGCCGACTGGGTGGATTAACCGCCGGATTAGGAATTAAATCAAAAAAAACTGTCCCTGTGGCAACCGAAACGGTGCTGCAGGGACAGTTTGCATTAAGAGTGTCCTTTATCAGGCTTTTACAGATGCTTCCATGTTAATGGCTGCAGGAAACAGGATGTTATTTTCAAGGTGAATATGCTTGTGCAGGTCGTCCTGAAACTCCTTCAGTAACTGATAAGTAAGCCTGTAGGTATTGCATGCATCGCCGGGTGCGGTGTAGCCGTTGCTCAGGTTCTCGATCCGGCGGAAGCGCTCTCCCTCGTTATCGTGTTCCTCAAGCATTGCTGAAATCGGATTCTGAATGCTTCCAAAAGCAGGCTCAGTCATCGTTTTTCCGGAACCGGAAGCCAGTTTGCGTATTACCGGAAAAAGGATGAGCTCCTCTTTTTTCATGTGTTTTGTCAGCTCTCCTGCTGAAGCCCTGAAAAGGTCAGCGATTTCATAAACCTCCGGATGGGCTGCACCGTGAGCGGCAGTAACCTTGCCTAGCAATTCGGTCAGACGCGGGATGGCCTGTTCCACATAACGGTGGTGAATTTTCTCGATGTAGTCGGCCAGCAAATCGGAAGGCCATGAGCGGAAGTTCTGATTTTCAGTGGAAGCTTCTTGTTTTACATTTTCGATTTCCGCAAGCACACCGGTATAATCGATGTTTTCCTGCTCGCACACTTGCTTTAGTGGCCGGTTGCCACGGCAGCAGAAGTCGATGCCGTATTTCTCGAAGACGGCAGCCGTGCGATAGTCATCCGTTACGTAACTGCCAATGGTTTTGTTGTTTTGAGTATTCATGAGTCGTGGTTTTTATCTGATTTTTTTCTGAAATGCCAGTTTGAACACAAACCAGAACAGGGCAAGTGCTCCCATGGCAAAAATGGTATCGCCTATGGTCCTGAGCCAGCGGAAGACGGTTAAGACCGGCTGCTGCATAAATTCAGCCGAACGGGCATACCACATACCTTCGTTAACGCTGGCAACGGTTTGCATAAACCCAACGGGCAGAATGCTAAGGAATATCATGAGGAGTAATCCGATGTTGATCGACCAGAAGGAGAAACTAAGCAGCTTTTCGTTCCATACCTGCTGGCGGTAAAGGCTTCGGAGGACAAATAGCATAAGCCCGATGCCAAGCATTCCGTAAACTCCGAAGAGGGCGGCATGTCCGTGTACCGGGGTGGTATTAAGTCCCTGCATGTAATAGAGTGCGATGGGCGGATTGATAAGGAATCCAAAGATTCCGGCACCCAGGAAGTTCCAGAACGACACCGATAACAGGCTGTAAATGGGCCACTTATAATCGCGCAGCCAGGTGGTGGATGTGGATAACCGGTAATTGTGGAATGCTTCAAATCCGATAAGGATCAGAGGTACGACTTCCAGGGCGCTGAAGGTGGCGCCCAGTGCCATAACGGCTGTTGGCGTTCCCGTGAAGTAGAGATGATGAAACGTACCAAGAATTCCACCCGAAAGGAAAATAATGGTCGCAAAAAGAACGCTGGAAGTTGCGGTTTTCGTGCGCAGCAGGCCCATCCTTACAAAGAGGAAAGCGGCCACTACGGTAGCAAACACTTCGAAGAATCCTTCCACCCAAAGGTGAACCACCCACCAGCGCCAGTATTCGGCTATTGCCAGGTTGGTCTGCCTGCCCCACATGAGTCCGGCACCGTAGAACAGCGCAATGGCAGCTGAAGCAATCAGGAACAGGATCAGAAGGTTCTTTTCTTCGCTTCTGCTGCGGAATACCGGTATCAGTGGCCTGATCATCAGAGCAAGCCAGATAAAGAGCCCGGCGAAAAGGAAGATTTGCCAGAAACGGCCCAGGTCAACGTATTCATACCCCTGGTGTCCGAACCAGAAATTCTGGGAAAGTCCGAGTTTCTGCATTACGCCCAACCACTGCCCTGCCATGGATCCGACAACAATCACCAGAAGAGCACCGAAAAGAACGTTGACGCCCAGTTTCTGGAATTTTGGGTCTTTCCCGGCTACGGCAGGAGCTATGTATAAACCCGTTGCCAGCCAGGCGGTCGCAATCCAGAAAATTGCCAGCTGCACATGCCAGGTGCGCGATATGGCATACGGCATGAACTCGGCCAGTGGAATGCCGTAAAGCCCGTCTCCCTCCACTCCGTAATGCGCGGTTACAATGCCCATTACAATCTGAAGTAAAATCAGAAAATTGACAACCCAGAAATATTTCTCTACCGCCTTCATCGAAGGTGTGATGTTTTGCCTCATCAAAGGGTCTTCAACCGGCTTTTCCACTTCCGTTTCTTCGGTGGTTTTGGCGTGATAGAACACCAGAATGCCAATTCCGATAAGCAGCATGATTACGCTGAACCCCGTCCATAATACCAGGTCGCCCGTAGGCTTGTTGCCAACAATTTCATCGGGCGGCCAGTTGTGGGTATAGGTGATGGATTGCCCCGGACGCTCTGTAATGCAAGCCCAGGAAGCCCAGAAGAAGAATGCATTCATCATCCGCATACGCTCCGGATCCCTGATGGCATTGACAGGAATGGCATAATCGCTTCTCAGCTTCTGATAAGAGGGATCGTCCATAAACAGACTTTGGTAATGACGTCCCAGGCTTTCTATGGCTTCGGCCCTCAGGGGAGATACGGTTATGGTTCCGGAGGAAGGATCGTAGGTGTTTTTTCTGAGTTCTCCCTGAAGCCGGCTTTCAAGACCGGCTTTTTGTTCGGAAGTCAGATTGTCGTAAGACTGCCCGTACTCCTGTCCGGCCCATTTGTTTAAAATGTACACTGCCTCGCGGTGAAGCCAGTCGGCCGACCAGTCGGGTGCAACGTAGGCACCGTGACCCCAAACGCTCCCGACCTCTTGTCCGCCAATGCTTTGCCAAACATTCTGCCCGTCCTTGATATCCTGACCGGTAAACAGCACCGTGCCGTCGGTTGTAACAACCCTTTCGGGCACGGGCGGAGCCTGCTGGTATATTTCATACCCATAGTAACCCAATACGGCAAAGGAAATAATAACAACGAGGGCAAAACCAATCCAGAGTTTTTTCTCTTTTTTCATATTGCTGGTGTTTAAATTAAGTGTGAATTATTGTATTGATTATCATTTCCGGTTTTCCGGTAAATGACTTAGTTTTACTTCCACCGCCGGATCAGGCAGGGGAGGGGTATACGGGCTTCTCGGTTTTTAACTCTCCGGGTCCTTTAGAGTCTATGGCATTTCTCATTTGCTTACGTTTGTTTCCCGGCGCAGAAACATGTTCCCGTCCTTCAGTCCTCTTGCCAGTTCTCCAATGGTTGTGGTGTCGAGAATATGCTTCAGTTCCCGCCTTATTACATTAAATTTATCGTGTACCGGACAAGGCTGCGTATGCGAGCAATGTTTCAATCCCAGACCGCAATTCACGAATATGGCATTCCCGTCTATGGCAGTCACTATGTCTGAAATCCGTCCCGCATCTATTTGTTCCGAATCCATCTCAAATCCTCCGCCTTGCCCTCTGACCGATTTGATAATACCAGCTTTCGACAGCGTTTGTAGGATTTTGGATGTATACGCCACCGGAGAATCTATCTCTTCCGAAATCTCATTTAAATAGGTGCGCTGCTTCGTGAGTGACTTCCCGGCAATATATACGCAGGCTCTGATTCCGTATTCACAGGCTTTCGAAAACATGTTACACGATTAAGTTTATGCAAATCTATGATATTTCTTTAATCGGACAAAAATATCCGATTAAAATTTTTAACATGTATTTCTGTCCGGCAAAACCGGAATAACAGACGAAAGCCTTTTCTTAGAATCCTTTTCTTTGCTGATGGTCTCGAGGGTATACAGCAAATTTGCCGGATAAATGTCATCGTCACCTGTTTAAGGTATGGGTTAAATGGCTTTTTTCAGTCTGTAGAAATCAAAGGACTGTTTGGCAGCACGGAAGCCCGGTCGATATCCGGTTTCCGGAAGCCCATGCCGGGTTGTAGGATATTTTGATGAAAAGCAGGTTTTTGATTTTGCATCAAATGCCTTAAGTTTGCCAATTGAAACTTGCCCGGGAAACCTTTATTACAACCTTGAATATAAACATCATATGAAAAAAGACCCAGCAATTGCCTCCGCCAGCAACATCCGGATTCTATCTGCCGCTATGGTAGAGAAAGCTCGTTCGGGACATCCGGGCGGAGCTATGGGTGGAGCCGATTTTATCCACATTCTTTATTCCGAATTTTTGAGGTACGATCCTCTGGATACGGCGTGGCACATGCGCGACCGCTTTTTTCTGGATCCGGGTCATATGTCGCCCATGCTGTATTCGGTGCTTGCTCTTTCGGGGATGTACAGTCTCGACGATCTGAAAAATTTCAGGCAATGGGGTAGTGTTACCCCCGGCCATCCGGAGCTTGACCTGGCCCGCGGTGTTGAGAATACCTCAGGACCTCTGGGTCAGGGACACGCGATGGCCGTTGGTGCTGCCATTGCCGAACGCTTCCTTTGTGCCCGCTTTGGCGAGTGGATGTCGCATAAGACTTTTGCCTATATTTCCGACGGGGGCATTCAGGAAGAAATATCGCAGCCTGCCGGTCGCCTGGCCGGTCACCTGGGGCTTAGCAATCTCATCTTGTTTTTCGATTCCAACGACATACAACTCTCCACCGAAACGGATGCCGTTACCAGTGAGGATACAGCCATGAAATACCGGGCATGGGGCTGGAATGTAATGACCATCGACGGAAACGACCATTCCGCCCTTCGGCAGGCACTCGGCCGGGCAATGGTAGAAACAGAACGTCCGACTCTCATTATCGGCAAAACGGTGATGGGAAAAGGAGCTCTTACCGCTTCCGGCGAAAGTTATGAGCGCAAAACCGCCACCCACGGCATGCCTCTGAGCGAGGCAGGCGCTTCGTTTGAAAAGACAATCAGCGCCCTCGGAGGTAACCCGGATGACCCTTTTGCAATTTTCCCGGAAGTGCAGGAATATTACACCCAAATGCGGGAAGCTAAAATTGAAGCCGCAAAAGAGCGACGTAAAAAGCAGCAGGAATGGGCAGAGCTGAATCCGGAACTGTCGTCAAAACTTGAACAGTACCTTTCCGGAAAACTTCCCTCTCTCGACTTTGGAAGTATTGTCCATAAATCCGGAATAGCTACCCGTGCAGCTTCATCGTCAATTCTTGGCTATCTGGCCCAAAACGTCGGGAATATGATTGTTTCATCGGCCGACCTCGCCAACAGCGATAAGACCGACGGATTTCTTAAAAATACAAAACCATTTTCTAAGGGCGACTTCAGTGGCGCCTTTCTGCAGGCTGGTGTCAGTGAGCTTTCCATGGCTGCCGTTTGCAACGGTATTGCCCTTCACGGCGGTGTCTGGGCTGCCTGTGCTACCTTTTTCGTGTTCAGCGACTACATGAAACCGGCTGTACGTCTATCGGCACTTATGGGGTTGCCGGTGAAATTCATATGGAGCCACGATGCCTTCAGGGTGGGAGAAGACGGTCCAACGCATCAGCCCGTTGAGCAGGAAGCGCAGATCCGCCTGATGGAAAAACTTAAAAACCATCACGGCGAGAACAGTCTGCTGGCTTTGAGGCCCGCAGATGCTTACGAAACTTCGGCTGCCTGGAAAATGGCCATGGAAAATACCACAACGCCGACGGCTCTCATATTCTCGAGGCAGAATATCAAAGATTTACCCGTACCGGAAGGAACTTCGCCGTATCGTTCTGCTCTCAGAGCCGAAAAAGGAGCTTACGTAGTTCAGGATTGCGAAGGCACCCCGGATGTAATCCTTCTGGCCAGCGGCTCTGAGGTTTCTACACTTCTTGATGGAGCATCCATTTTGAAAGCAGAACGTAATCTGAACGTTCGCGTTGTTTCGGTAATTTCAGAAGGGTTGTTTCGCGGGCAGGATAAAGAATATCAGAACCAGGTGATCCTTCCGGGGGTTCCGGTATTCGGACTTACGGCCGGACTGCCGGTTACCCTGCAGGGACTCGTTGGTGAAAACGGCATGGTTTGGGGTCTCGACCATTTTGGTTATTCCGCTCCCGCTATGGTACTCGACGAAAAGTTCGGCTTTACCGCCCGCAACGTTTCCGACCGGGTTATTAACATGCTTGAGATCCGGTAGCAGCGTCTTCCGGACAGCTCAGAATTGTATGCAGATTGCATTCGGATCCGTTTCGGCTCAGTTTTTGCTTTGCCGGAGCGGGTTCGTTGAAAAATACGTATCCCGAATGCCGGATATTTTAAGGTATTCCAACAATGAATTCCATATCTTTGCCGCATGCAGGAAACCATTCTTATTCTCGATTTCGGATCCCAGTATACCCAGCTTATTGCACGTAGGGTCAGGGAGTTAAATGTATATTGCGAAATCCATCCTTTCAATAAAATTCCGAAAATAACATCATGGATAAAGGGCGTAATATTATCGGGCAGTCCATTCTCGGTGCGTGATGCCGGAGCTCCTTATCCCGACCTTTCCGAAATCAGGAATAAGGTACCTCTGCTGGCCGTTTGCTATGGGGCACAGTATCTGGCCCATACCTCCGGAGGAGAGGTGATGCCTTCCCGCATACGTGAATACGGAAGAGCCAACCTGGGATTTATCGATATCACCAACCGCCTTATGAAGGGACTTAGTCAGGGAAGTCAGGTCTGGATGTCGCACGGCGATACCATACTTCATAAACCCGCTGACTTTACCGTAATCGCCAGCACGGCGGATGTAGAAATTGCAGGTTATCAGGTTAAAAATGAGCCTACCTGGGGCATACAGTTTCATCCCGAAGTGTACCACTCCACCGAAGGAGCCAGACTTCTCAGCAATTTTGTGGTGGATATATGCAACTGCCATCAGGACTGGACACCGGACTCTTTCATCGATTCTACCGTTGCCGGACTGAAGGAACAGCTTGATAACGATAAGGTTGTTCTGGGACTTTCCGGAGGGGTGGATTCGTCGGTTGCCGCTGTTCTGCTGCATAAGGCAATAGGCAGCAATCTGCACTGTATCTTTGTGGATAACGGACTGTTACGCAAGGATGAATTCGCACACGTGCTCGATTCATACAAGCACATGGGCTTGAATGTTAAGGGAGTGGATGCAACCGACCGGTTTATGGATGCCTTGAAAGGAATCAGCGAGCCGGAGCAGAAACGTAAAGCCATTGGCCGGACTTTTATCGAGGTTTTTGACCATGAAGCCCATCTTATTTCGGGGGTTAAATGGCTTGCTCAGGGAACGATCTATCCCGATGTTATTGAGTCCGTTTCGGTTAACGGTCCTTCTGCTACCATAAAATCGCATCACAACGTGGGCGGACTGCCCGATTTCATGAAGCTCAGCGTGGTTGAACCGCTGAAGACTCTTTTCAAGGACGAGGTGCGCAAGGTTGGACACAGTCTGGGTATTGATCCCGACATCCTGAACCGCCATCCCTTCCCGGGTCCCGGACTCGGTATTCGAATTCTTGACGAGGTAACCCGCGAAAAAATTGCCATTCTTCAGGAAGCCGATGCCATCTTCATTAATGGATTAAAATCAACGGGACTATACAGTGAAGTATGGCAGGCTGCCGTAATTCTGTTGCCGGTGAAATCGGTCGGCGTTATGGGCGATGAACGTACGTATGAGTATGTGGTCGCCCTCAGGGCCGTGGGTTCCACCGACGGTATGACCGCTGACTGGTCGCACCTTCCGTACGAATTTTTATCGAAGGTATCGAACGATATTATTAATAAAGTGAAAGGCGTGAACAGGGTTGTATACGATATCAGTTCGAAGCCGCCTGCCACGATTGAGTGGGAATGATACTGCTAACAAATGCATTTGTCCTGTGAAAAGAATCTTTGCCTTTCTGCTGCTCGTTTTAGCCTTTTCGATAGCTTCCGAGGCCCAGGAAATTGCGGTGAGGAAGTCCACCGTTATTGAAACCTACAAAGGACAACGTTACTACATTCATTTTGTGGAGCAGGGTCAGACACTGCATTCCATCGCCAAAGCCTATGGCGTTACCGTGGATGAGATTCGAAAGGTAAACACCGATGCCAGGGATGGTCTGAGGCCGGAACAACTGCTGATGATACCGGCAGTGTCCGGAGAACCAGAAGTGCCAAAAGAAACGGTTCCTGTTGTAAAACCACTGCCCGCTGCTGAAACTGCATCCGGAAGTGAAGCGCATTTGCCACCAACCCACACGGTACTCCCTAAGGACACCTGGTACGCTTTATCGCGGCAATATAAGGTGCCGGTCACCGAAATCATTGAAGCCAATCCTGGCATAGACACCCTTAAAATAGGAATGAGTGTGGTGATACCCATACCTGCCGTGGTAACGGTTCCGGAGCGCCCCGGAATGCGCACCCATACCGTGGAGCCCGGTGAAACACTGTATGGCATTGCAAGGTTCAATAATGTAACCATCGATGATCTTACCCGTATTAATCCCCAGCTTAGTGAAGGACTTAAAGCCGGACAGGTAATTTATCTTCCCGATGGAGCATTTAAGCCATCCGTACAGCAAAAACCAAAGCTTCCGGAAGAATATATTGAACACTCTGTGGAGCGCAGGGAGACCTTATACAGCATTTCCAGGCTTTATGGCGTTGGTATCCCTGAGATTCTGAATGCCAATCCCGAACTTGAAGGTACCCTGAGAAAAAATCAGGTACTCAGGATTCCTGTACCCGGCCGCAGTAAACCATCGGAATCTTCAAAAGGTCCGGATTCACTCGTGCTGGGGCGTGAAGTTTATTCCGAAGCAGTGCTTCCGGCGGGTAGAGTGCCCTGCCTTCCTTCTGGTCCGTACACGAAAGAATACAAAATTGCATTGCTTGTACCATTTCAGCTTGAAGAGGCTGACACCATCTATACCGGTGATCCTTCCCGGTTAAAATTGCCCTCAGCCTATTCTTCCCTCGATTTTATTCAGTTTTACGAGGGAGCTCTCATTGCTGCTGATCAAATGGCTGCCAAAGGCATGAGGATTAAACTGCATGTGTTTGATGCAGATGCTGGAGATGCCCTGCATAAAACCCACAGACTGATTAATTCCGGGGAGTTGAAAAAAATGGATCTTATCATAGGACCGCTCTACGCCAGGAGTTTTGAAACAGTATCCGATTATGCTTTAACCCATAAAATTCCCATAGTAAACCCGCTTTCGCAACGCAGGGAAATCGTACGCGACAATCCCATGGTGGTTAAAATTCAGGCGTCCGGGTGGAGTCGGTACAACGGTGCAGCAACCGTTCTTGCCGGCAGTTTTCCGAATGCCAACTTTGTGATAATGCGCCGAAATGAAACCGAAAACAGCAGTATGGCTGAGGTGTTTCTAGCCTCTCTGCGCAAGCAGCTCGATGATACAACCCAGGTTAAAGAGGTCATCTACAGCCGCGATCACGATGCCGGAATAAATCGCAGCTTTGCGGCAAATAGATCAAACGTTTTACTGATGCTTACCAACGACAAAGCACTGATACCTGCACTTCTCAGAAGGCTTAACGAAATTAGAGATACTTACCGGATTACCATAGTTGGACTGCCCGAATGGGAAGATATGGAAGTGGATATGAATTACCTCCATAATCTGAATGCTCACTTTTTTACCAATTGGTTTGTCGACTACGGCAATCCAGCCACAGTGGACTTTATTACAGCATTTCGCGAACGGTTTACCGGCGAGCCTGAGCTTACGCGACTTGCCTACCTGGGCTTTGATGTAACGAAATTTTTTCTTTCAGCACTTTACAATTACGGATCTGGTTTTATGAACTGTCTGCCCGACGTCAGGGAGAATTCCCTGAGTACCGACTTCAGGTTTTACCAGGAAAACGGAGGCGGATATGAAAATACCGGTGTAACGGTATATCGTTTGAACAACTACCGGCGCGAAGCCCTTCGATAGGATATTCAGGCCTTCCCGGCAAAAAAAAATTAGTTAAACCTCAGTAGTTTTCCCGGGTTAAAATTTCCTGTTTAACAACCCTTCGTATTTTCAGATTCAATACCAGTTTGGCAATGCCGAACATTACCACAAATGCAAAGATGATAGTTGCTCCCGATGGTATGTCGAGATAATGCGAAATGTATATCCCGGCAAGGGATCCTGCTACTCCCAGAAGAACCGAATAGATCATCATCTTTTTCAGATTTTGGGTAAACAGATTGGCGGTTGCCTGCGGAATGGTCAGGAATGAAATTACCAGAATAATTCCCACTACTCGTATGTTAAGTACGATGGTTAGAGCGATCATGCTCATGATTATGTACTTGAAAACCGTTACCGGAAGGCGGTGAGCCCTTGCGTATTCCTCGTCGAATGCAATGAAAAGGATGGTATTGTAATAATATACGAAGAAAAATACGACGACAGCCGCCAGTGCCAGCATCAGCCACAAGTCGGTACGCCCCACCGTGAGTATACTGCCAAAGAGATACGACATCAGGTTGGGTGCATAACCCGGGGTCAGGAATACGAAGATAATCCCAACCGCCATGCCGAGCGACCACAGGATGCCAATGGCCGAGTCTTCCCTGACGTTTGTTTTACCCGAAATGTATTCGATGCCTATAGCCGAGAGTACACTGAAAACGGCAGCTCCGAGAATAGGATTCAGTCCAAGGTAATATGCAATTCCGATTCCTCCGAATGAGGTATGGGTTATTCCCCCGCTTATAAACACCATCCTTCGGGCAACAATGTAGCTTCCGGTCACACCGCAGGTGATGCTGGCAAGCAGTGCTGCCCATAAGGCATTCCGGAAAAATTCATAGCTGAAAAGTTCAATCATGATCGTGGTGATGATGGTTGTGGTTATGCACGCCGAGAACCGTATGGGGAACTTCCCCGTGTGTTATCAACTGAATCGGACAGTTGTAAGCTGCCAGCTGACTCTGGGTTATGATGTTCGACGGGTGATAATGCAGGTTGCGGTTTACGCAGGCGATGGTTTTTACATAGGTGGTAATGGTTCCGACGTCGTGCGAAACCATCAGAATAGCCATATTTTCGTTCAAACGGCTCAAAAGCTCGTAGAGATCGTGCTCAAATTTATTGTCGACAAAGGTGTTTGGTTCATCAAGAATCAGCAGGCGGGGTTGTGCAATAATGGCCCGGCCCAGAAATGCGCGCTGCATCTGTCCACCCGAAAGTTCTCCTATGCTCTTGTGCCTGAGATGGTAAATTCCCATCATCTGCATGATCTCTGCAGCCCGCTCACGATCGGCCCGCGAAAGCCTTCCGCTTGCACCCTTCTCCGACATAAGTCCCGATAACACAACCTCCGTTACGGTTATAGGGAAACTCTTGTCGGTATTACTTACCTGAGGCAGATATCCTGTAAGGCTGCCGCTTAATTGCCGGTGGTAGATAATTTCTCCCTGCAAAGGTTGAAGCAGGCCAAGAATCAGCCTGACCAGCGTCGTCTTTCCGCCTCCGTTGGGCCCGATTACGCCGATGTAATCTTTTTCGAAAACGGTAAGGCTGATGTTGTGCAATACAATATCGTCGTTGTATCCTGCACTTGCATTTCTAATCTCAACAATGGGCTCCATAACCGTTCATTTGTTCGATGCCTCCGCTATTCTGCGGGCAATGGTTATCATACTCCCTGCCCAGTCGGGATCTACCGGATTAAATTCCACCACATCAGCATTAAGCTGATTTGCAAGGGTATGGGCACTTCGGGTGCTGAACTGACTGGAAACAAAAATCGTGTTTATTCCGCGGATCCTCGCCGTGTCGATCAGGGCTTTCATGTACGTTGGACTTGGCTCCTTGCCTTCCTGCTCAATTGCTATCTGCTGAAGAGAATAGTCTCTGGCAAAATACCCCAGGGAGGGATGATAAATCATAAAACCACCGGCTCCTGATTTTTCCAATATCTGCCGTATTTCCGAATCTACTGAGTCTGCCATCCGGATAAAGGAATTGTAATTTTCCGTATAATAGGCGCTGTTGCCGGCATCCAGACGAATAAGCCCGTTCAGGATATTTGCAGCCTGAATTTTTACAGCTGAAGGGGAGAGCCAGATGTGAGGATCGATGCCGCCCTGATGCACGTGATCGCCGTGCACAATCTCCTCGCCTGTTATCAGGTCCAGCCCTTCAGCGGTATTGAAGATTTTCATTTCCGGATACCCTTGTGCCAGTTTTCGCAGCCAGTTCTGTTCAAAATCGAGATGACCCAGTGCAAAGTAGGCTTCCGATTTACCGGTTTCCATCATCTGCTTTGAGGTAGGTTCATAGGTCTCGTGATTTCCTTCTTCGGGAATAAGGACATTTACCCTGAACTTATCGCCGGCAATGGCAGTAACAAAGGTTTTTTGCGGTAGGATGCTCACAGTAACCGTGCGTACATCCGAATCTTTTTCGGAGGTGGTGGTACATGCTGCAAATACGGCAAAAGTCAAAATTGCAATGAAAAATCTACTTTTCATAATTTGGGGACAAGGATGGATTTGAACGGATAAACCTGTATGCAAAACTACAATTTTTCGGAGTACGCAGTGCAGGTTGGCTTTCAAAGCAATACATCCCCGAAGCCGTATAAAAATGCTTCAGATTCCAACTTATCCCGTAAGGATACAAGCCAGAAACTACTATTGTTAATCGATTAACAATTTTTAACTTTTATAAAGACCTGAAGCAAAGTTTTATACGAATCTATAAATTCCGATTAATTGAGTCGGGGCCCCAGTATATTGTGTTAAATTGGAAAAATAGGTCTAATTTTGCCCTCAAATTGAAAAATATCCGGATATGGAAAATAAACTGCAGGAACTCACCCGGAAAATATACAGCGAAGGGGTTGAAAAGGCCAGTCAGGAAGCTGCTCACATTCTCGGGAATGCGCAGAAAGAGGCTGATGCTATCGTAAAAAGGGCAAAGAAAGAAGCCGAAGATATTGTAAATGAGGCAAAAAAATCTGCTGAAGAGCTTCAGCGCAACGCCGGTTCTGAAATCAGGATGTCGTCGAAGCAGGCAATAAGTGCCATCCGACAGCAGATTGGCGGACTTATCACTGCCAGGGTAGTGGATGCTCCGGTTAAGGAAACTTTATCAGACAAGGCATTTATAGGTGAGCTGATTCGTAAGGCCATGGATAATTTCAGTGAAAACGCAGCTCTTATTCTGCCGGCTTCCGACGAAAAAAAACTTGAAGTCTATTTTGGCTCCCGCCTTAATCAGGTTTTAGCTTCCGGAATAGATATTCGATTTGATGACCAGATGAGGGGCGGGTTCAGAATAGGTCCTGCCGATAACAGCTACGTCATCAGCTTCACAGATGAGGATTTTGAAGCTTTTTTCCGTTCATTTATGCGCCCCAGAACCATTAAGCTTTTATTCGGAGGCGAGTAATGATCAAGAAAAATTACTATTTCCTGGTTGCCGGCCTGCCCGATCTTGCCCTGGATCAGGGTAAACTGGTATATGGTACAGCCTTTTTCCGTGAAGAACTGAAGAGTCAGCTGCCCGAAGCGGATTACCGCCTGTTTGAGTTGCTGCTCCTGCCCGAAGACAATCATAATCTTCTTTCCCTGATCCGTAAAGAGAATAAGTCGCTTACCACTTCAGGCGTTTATTCCCCCGATGTTCTGGCGGAAGCCGTAAAGGAACCGGGTCGACTCAGACCTTATATGAATCGTTTCATCGAAGGCGTTCTTGCCGAGAATCGCGTCTTTCCCGAACTTTCGCTTGAAAATGAACTTACAGCACTGTACTACGAGGAAATGACGGGTACTAGTAACGAGTTCCTGAAAGGATGGTTCACCTTTGAGCTTAACCTACGGAATGTTATGGTTGTTCTCTCTGCCCGCAGACATAATCTGCCGGTAGAGCATCAGGTTATCGGAAACGGAACAATCGCAGAAACCATACGGAAAAGCAATGCCAGGGATCTCGGAATCGGATCGGAATGGCACTATATCGAAAAAGTTGTTCAGATAGCTGAATCAGAAGATATTCTTGCACGCGAAAAAGCTGCAGATTTGCTGCGCTGGAGTTTCCTGGATGAGCTTAATACCTTTAATTACTTCAGCCTTGAAGTACTTATTGCATATTTCCTGAAGCTGTCGATGATTGAGCGCTGGCTGCAGCTCGACCCTGCCACCGGAGAAGAGATGTTCCGCAGATTGCTGGATACACTGAAAAAAAGTTACGAATTTCCCACTGAGTTTTCTATAAAAGATGGAAGAAAATAAACGAACAACCGGAAAAGTATCGGGTATTATCTCAAACCTGGTAATTGTTGACGTAAATGGTCCGGTTTCACAAAATGAGATTTGCTTTATAGATCTCAAGGGCACCCGCCTTATGGCCGAAATTATTAAGGTGCTTGGAGATAAGGCTTACGTGCAGGTTTTTGAAAGCACCCGGGGACTCCGGATTGGTGAACCCGTTGAATTTATGGGTCACATGCTTGAAGTTACACTGGGCCCCGGCATCCTTTCGCGCAATTTCGACGGACTGCAAAACGACCTCGATAAAATGGAAGGAACCTTCCTGAATCGTGGTGAATACACCGCCCCAATCGACGTTGACCGTGAATGGGATTTTACTCCTATTGCCAGGGAAGGCGATAATGTTATCGCAGGAAGCTGGATCGGAGAAGTTAAGGAAAACTGGATAGGACACAAAATCATGGTTCCCTTTAAATTTGAAGGAAAGTATGTGGTTAAGTCCGTAAAACCTGCCGGTACCTATAAGGCGTCGGAAACCGTTGCCATACTTACCAATGCCGGTGGCCGAGACTTTGAGGTAAGTATGATTCAGAAATGGCCGGTAAAGGTTCCCATCCGGGCCTATACCGACAAGCCCAGGCCGTTCCGTCTCATGGAAACCGGAGTTCGTATCATCGATACCATGAATCCTATTGTTGAAGGCGGCACAGGCTTTATTCCCGGACCCTTCGGCTCGGGGAAAACCGTACTTCAGCATGCCCTTTCAAAACAGGCCGAAGCCGATCTTATCATCGTTGCCGCCTGCGGTGAGCGTGCCAACGAAGTGGTGGAAATCTTTACCGAGTTCCCCGAACTCGACGACCCCCGCACCGGACGAAAACTGATGGAACGTACAACCATCATTGCAAATACTTCCAACATGCCGGTTGCCGCCCGCGAAGCATCGGTTTATACTGCCATGACCCTTGGTGAATACTACCGGACGATGGGACTTAAAGTTCTGCTGCTGGCCGACTCCACCTCCCGCTGGGCACAGGCTCTTCGCGAGATGTCGAACAGGATGGAAGAATTGCCCGGACCGGATGCATTCCCCATGGACCTGCCCGCCATCATCTCAAGCTTCTACGCCCGAGCAGGCTATGTATTCCTGAATAACGGCCAGACCGGCTCCATTACCTTTATAGGTACCGTTTCACCTGCAGGAGGTAACCTTAAGGAACCCGTAACCGAATCAACGAAAAAAGCCGCCCGCTGCTTCTTCGCCCTTTCGCAGCAGCGAGCCGACAGCAAACGGTATCCGGCAGTGGATCCCATCGACAGTTATTCCAAATACCTCGAATATCCGGAACTCCAGGAGTTCCTGTCCGAAAATATATCTCCGCAATGGCTCGATAAAGTGCTCGAAGCAAAAAATATTCTCCTCCGCGGCAAGGAAGCCTACGAACAGATCAATATTCTTGGCGACGACGGCGTTCCCATCGATTATCACCTGCGTTACTGGAAGTCGGAAGTTATCGATTTCGTGATTCTTCAGCAGGATGCCTTCGATAAAACCGATGCCTCCACACCCATCGTCCGTCAGCGCGAAATGCTCGGAAGGGTTCTGGATGTATGCCGGGCCGATTACAGCTTCGATGGATTTGAAGAGGTAAACCCTTACTTCAAAAGGGTAATAAACGTTTTTAAACAAATGAACTATTCCGGATTCCAGAGTTCCGAATACGAGAAGTATGCTGCTGAACTGGAAGAAATTCTGACAGAAAGGAGGACCGCGTAATGGAAACCAAAGCATTTCAGAAAATATATACCCGAATCACTCAGATTACTAAAGCTACCTGCTCGCTCAAAGCTACCGGTATAGGCTACGAGGAGATGGCTACCGTAAACGGACGCCTTGCTCAGGTGGTGAAAATCGTCGGCGACAACGTCACCCTTCAGGTATTCTCGGGTACCGAAGGAATCCCTACAAATGCTGAAGTAGTTTTTCTGGGCAGGCCTCCCGTTCTCCGGGTCAGCGACGACCTTGCCGGCCGCTTCTTCAACGCCTACGGGCAGCCCATCGACGGTGGCCCGGAAGTGGAAGGCGAAGAACGCGAAATCGGAGGACCATCGGTTAATCCGGTCCGCCGCAAGCAGCCTTCAAAACTCATCGCTACTGGTATTGCAGGCATCGACCTGAACAATACTCTGGTAACCGGACAAAAAATTCCCTTCTTCGCCGATCCCGACCAACCCTACAATCAGGTGATGGCACAGGTAGCGCTCCGGGCGAAAGCCGATAAAATCATCCTTGGCGGGATGGGACTTACCAACGACGACTACCTTTATTACAAGAATGTTTTCGACAATGCCGGTGCTCTTGACCGTATCATAAGCTTCGTAAATACGACCGAGAATCCCCCGGTTGAACGACTGCTGGTGCCCGATATGGCACTGACTGCCGCCGAGTATTTTGCATTTAATAAGAAGGAGACGGTGCTGGTACTGCTCACCGACATGACCCTTTATGCCGATGCCCTGAGCATTGTTTCGAATCGAATGGATCAGATCCCATCGAAGGACAGTATGCCGGGGTCGCTCTACAGCGACCTGGCAAAGATCTACGAAAAGGCTGTACAGTTCCCCGAAGGGGGGTCCATCACCATTATTGCGGTTACTACCCTCTCTAGCGGCGATATTACGCACGCAATTCCCGATAATACCGGATATATTACGGAAGGACAGCTCTTCCTGCGTCGCGATTCGGATATCGGAAAAGTTATCGTAGACCCGTTCCGTTCGCTGTCGAGGCTGAAACAGCTGGTTATCGGTAAGCAAACACGCAAAGACCATCCGCAGGTAATGAATGCCGCCGTGCGTCTGTATGCCGATGCTGCCAATGCACGGACCAAGCTTGAAAACGGTTTCGACCTCACCGATTACGATGAGCGTACCATGAATTTTGCCCGTGAATATTCCGAAAGCCTGCTGGCCATCGACGTTAACATCGATACCACCTTAATGCTCGATACTGCCTGGAAGCTTTTTGGCAGATATTTCACCAAAGCGGAAGTCAGCGTTCGTCAGGAATTCGTTGACCTGTACTGGCCGGCTGATGAATAAACCGGTGGATTTTGGCAGGAGACAATGGTTAGTATTCCGTGTTTCCGTCCCGGAAGTTTTAAGTCGCTTTCAGCAACCCGAATACAAGAATGTGAAATGGCAATAAAGTTTCAATACAATAAAACCTCGTTACAGGAACTCAACAAGCAGTTGAAGGTGAGGGTGCGGGCTCTGCCGACCATTAAAAACAAAGAGTCGGCCCTGCGCATGGAGGTGAAAAAAGCCAGGGATACCGCTCTGAATCTGAGTCAGCAACTGGACGAGGCCGTCGAGAGTTACCAGGGGATGGTGCGATTGTGGGGCGAATTCGATCCGGGACTGGTGAAAGTGGAAGATGTGGAGCTCAGCATTCGTAAGATTGCAGGAGTGCGCATCCCCGTGCTGGAAAACGTTCAGTTCAGCCTGGCGGAAATAAGCCTGTTCAACAGCCCTCTGTGGACCGCCGATGGCATAGGAATCGTGAAACACCTCGCCAGCATCGGAATAGAAAGTGAGTTCTTTAACCGGAAAATGGCACTGCTCGATCATGCCCGCCGCAAAACCACGCAGAAAGTTAACCTCTACGAAAAAGTTCAGATACCGGGTTATGAAGACGCAATTTTAAAGATCAAACGTTTTATGGAAGATGAGGAGAATCTCTCCAAGTCGGCTCAGAAAATTGTTAAGGTTCGTCAGCAAAAGATGGAGGAAGACGTATGATAGCACCGATGAAAAAGTATTCATTCCTGGTCTTCCACCGCGAGTACGAAGATTTTCTGCTCAAACTTCGGGAATTGGGGATGGTGCACATTGTGGAGCGTGAAGGCAGCGTTACCGATGAGGTAAGCCGTCAGCTTCAGGAAGCCGGACAGCTTAACAGGCTGATCCGCTCACTGGAAAGCCGCGGATTGCCTTCTGCCTCTGAAGGCATGGATGCCAATCCCGAAGAACTCTATGCCGAAATCAATGAAATTCTGCATCAGCAATCCGTTCTTAACCAACAGCTTGTTCAGATCCGGAAAGAAACTGCCGAAGTTATGCCCTGGGGCGACTTCAGCGAAGACCTTATTAAACGCCTACACGATGCCGGAGTAAAAATCAGACTCTTTATGGCTTCTCAGAGAACCTGGATGCCTGAGCTTTACGCTGATTACGACATTTTTGAAATCAACAGCATTGCAGGAATCGTATATTTTGCTCTGGTCGATACCGGGAATCCGCTGCCCGCGATGGATGCAGAGGAAGTGAAAATTCCGAAGCACTCCCTTTCCGGACTTGAACATCGCCGGCAGGAAGCTGCAGCCGCATTGGCTTCTTACGAAGCCAGACTCGATGATATTGCAGCATCCGGAACGGATATTCTTAAAGCTTATCGCAACAGACTTCTTCAGGATGCAGAACTCGAAAAAGCTATTAATAATGCATTGCCCGAAGCCGGCGATAAACTTCAAATACTTGAAGGGTGGATTCCGGCTGAAAATACAGATGTAATTAATCATTTTCTCGATAAGGAAGATGTTTTTTACCTGATTGAGTCGCCCGTGCCCGGGGATTCTGTACCCATTTTGCTTAAGAACAAAGGTTTTGCTTCGAAATTTGAAGTACTGGGTGAACTGTATTCTCTGCCTTCTTACAAAGAGCTTGATCTTACGCCGTTTTTCGCCCCGTTTTATACCATCTTCTTCGGCTTCTGCCTGGGCGATGCCGGGTACGGGCTGCTGATGATTCTGGCAACACTCTTTGCGAAACGAAAAGTTGCTGACGCCATGAAACCTATCGTGACTCTGGTAACCTATCTTGGTATAGCAACTTTGGTATTCGGATTTATCAGTGGTACTTTCTTTGGAATTAACCTCTATGAATCCGGACTTCCGGGATACCGGAACCTGCAGGCTATGTTCGTGGCAAACGATACCAATATTAACGATGTACTGTTTGCGCTTTCGCTGATACTGGGCGGCATTCAGATTGTCTTCGGAATGGTGCTCAAGGCAGTAAATGAAAACATACAGTTTGGATTTAAGTATGCTCTTGGTACCATTGGATGGATTATTCTCCTGGTCGGATTGGCAACCGTTTACGGCTTCAGCTCTCTTGCCGGTGTGCCAATGGCTGAGCTGAAACCCTGGCTGTATGCTGTTCTTGCTACTGGTGGCGTTCTGGTTCTGTTTCTCAACAGCCCCGGAAAGAGTATCTTTATGAATTTCGGACTCGGATTATGGAACAGCTATAATATGATTACCGGTGTTCTGGGTGACCTGCTTTCCTACATCCGTCTTTTTGCCCTGGGCATTTCCAGCGCAATCCTCGGATTTGTCTTTAACAGCCTTGCCTTGTCGGTGGGCACAAGTATTATCGGGATATTCTTTATGGTAATTATCCTGGTGATCGGACACAGCATCAACTTGTTTATGGCCGGACTCGGATCCTTTGTTCATCCGATGCGTCTGACTTTTGTGGAATTCTACAAGAACTCCGGCTTTGAAGGCGGAGGTCGCAAATATCAACCGTTTAGAAAATTAACCTAAGTCAAATATAACCTTAATCACTTTACTATGGAACCGATTATTTTAGCTTACATTGGCGTTGGACTCATGATTGGACTTGCCGGCATCGGCAGTGCATTCGGAGTGTCGATCGGGGGAAATGCTTCTCTCGGAGCTCTGAAAAAAAATCCGGACGCGTTCGGTAATTACCTTGTTTTGAGTGCTCTGCCCGGTACTCAGGGACTTTACGGGTTTATGGGCTACTTTATCCTGGCCGGCTTTCTGACGCCCGAAATTACGCTTGCTCAGGCAGCTGCCGTATTCGGGGCCGGACTTGCCCTTGGATTTGTCGCGCTGCTGTCGGCCATCAAGCAGGGTCAGGTATGCGCCAACGGCATCGCTTCCATAGGATCTGGTCACGACGTATTCGGCAATACACTCATTCTGGCTGTATTCCCCGAACTTTACGCCATTATTGCCTTTGCGGCAACCTTCCTTATCAGCGCTTCGCTCTAAAAAGAAATTGTTTTCGTGTTTTGAGCATTGCCGGTGTAACCGGCAGTGCTTTTTTGCGTTTAATAATCAGGTAATTCCCGGAAACGCCCGAAAAAAAAAGAATAGTCTAAAACACAAAATACCATGGAAACAAAAAGTGAATTTAAGGTTAAAGGTGAAGACCTGCTGGCAAAGGTAAAGGAGTTGATCCACCAGGGAAATATCACCCGCATCATTGTTAAGAACGATGAAGGCAAGGTTTACCTCGAAATCCCGGTGACCATTGGTGTTATCGGTGCGCTAGTGGTACCGGTACTGGCCGCGGTTGGAGCTCTGGCTGCACTTGCATCCAACTTTACGATTGAGGTGGTGAAAAAGGAAGAATAATACCTGAAGGTAAATTCATCCGTGAATAGTAAGGTATAGGAGCAACCTGTGTTTAACAGGGAATATGCTGCATACGTTTTATTAATTATTTACCACAATTGCCTTTTACCGGTAATCGTGGTTTGGTTTGGTTTCGGACAATTGCAAAAAGCTGTATGGCCAATTTTTGCGTTACAGTAAATTAATTATACAGTATGTGGATAAAATATTTACCGAAAACGAATGCAGGTGTAAATATATTTGAAATATATTTTTATTACTATTTGTTAATTTTTATTTTTGCGGTTCTCACAACATGATTTGCACTCTGCTGGCAGCAGAATGCAATTTACATTTATAAGAAAAAGAATCTGACCGGTCGTTCGGGTTTATAGGCCGATTCCGTCTTTCAGGGATGGCTTGTGAATCTGCAGATATTTGATAATGGTATGAAAGGAAATTTCCGTGATTTAATAAATCGCCTTGAAGATGTAATTTTTATTCATTTAATCAATGAAGATGGCACTCCCGGCAAAATGGTGGAGGTTAATGCCGTTGCCTGCCGTACCTTGGGTTATACATATAGCGAGATGCTGTCGATGACTCCCGTTCAGCTTGGAGATCCCGCAGTTGTTGCTCAATCGCCTTTAATTGTTCATTCGGTGCTGAATCACGATGTCAGTGTTTTTGAAGATAATCTTCTGCACAAACAGGGGCATCGCATCCCGTTTGAGATGAAATCGTACCTGGAAGAATACGATGGTAACCGCTGCATCTATACCATAGGTCGCGACCTGCGCCAGCACCGTGAAACGCTCAGCCAACTCAAAGCGGCATACGACGAACTGGATTATGTGTTTAATGCTTCGGAATTGCTGATTATTGTCCTTGATATTAATGGTAAAATAATTTCTGTCAATCAAACGGCCGTTACCCGACTGGGATACACGGCTGCCGAGATGAAAGGGGCCGATATAGAGCTTATACATTCACAGGAATCCAGGGATGATGTTAGCAGATTGAAAAGCCAGTTCGATAAAGGGGATAAGTTCAGCTGCAAGGCGCCCCTGCTTAAGCGGGAAGGCGGGATTATTCCGGTTGAATCGCGTCTGATCAGAGGACACTGGCACGGACAGGATGTATATTACTGCATGAGCCTGGATATATCCGAATTGAGCCGGCTGAAAGATGAAGCAATGGATTCCGTTAACCGCCTTGAAGCCGTTCTCGACAGCGCCAAACTTGGGTACTGGGAATGGGATCTGCTGACCGATAATATCATAGTGAACGAACGCTGGGCCGAAATTCTGGGATACAGCCTGAAGGAACTCCAGCCTACGACCATCGATACATGGAAAGATATACTGCATCCCGACGATCTGGAACATGCTTTGCTCCAGACCAAAAAGCACATAGATGGTTTATCGCCGCATTATGAAATAACAGCCCGCATGAGGCATAAAAAAGGCCACTGGGTGTGGGTTCAGGACAGCGGCAGGATTACCTTGCGCGATAAGCAGGGCAGGGCATTACGGATGAACGGAATTTATTTGGATGTCACCCGTTTGGTGAATTCCCGGTTTAAACTTAAAAATCGCTACCGAATAGAAAAAGTGCTTGCCGATATCTCTGCCAGCTTTATTAATGTCGCTGAAGAAACCATCGATTTAAAACTGGATAATGCTTTACAGATAATTGGTGAATTCGCCGGTGTTGACCGTGCTTACTTTTTTCTCTTTAAGGATGAAGGCCGGATTATGGATAACAGCCACGAATGGGTGGCCTCTGGTGTCTCCGCTGAAAAGAATAACCTGAGAGATTTGCCTTCCTCGATTTTTCCGTGGTGGATGCAGAAGCTGAACAGGCTTGAACACATTTATGCACGTAATATTAACGAAGATCTTCCCAAAGAAGCGACCATGGAGCGGGATATACTTAAGGCACAAAACATACTGTCGGTACTTGTGGTTCCCGTACACCTGAAGGATAATCTGATGGGATTTCTTGGTTTTGACGCAGTAGCCCGGGAAAAAGAGTGGTCGCCTTACGATATTAAAATTTTTAAAACTATTGCCGGAATCATTGCACAATCGATGCATTCGGTGCAAACCATCCGTGAACTTATTGCGGCACGCAATAAAGCCGAGGAGTCAAACCGATTGAAAAGTGCATTTCTGGCTACCATTAATCATGAATTACGCACCCCGCTCAATCACATTATGGGCTTCAGCGATATCATGCATGCGATGGCAACCGATCAGGACTTTCAGGAATACTCCAAACTTGTAAATGAAAGTGGCAGGCACCTTCTGGCGCTGATTGAGGATATTTTTGAGCTGGCACTGTCTGAGCAAAGTGCCATTACCATCAGAGAACAGTCGTTCAGAGGGATGGATATTCTAAGCGAAAATAAGCTGGTTCTGGAAGATTTGATTCATCGCTCAGGGAAAACCGGTAAGATAAGTCTTCGTTTCTCTCCGGAAAAATCACTTCTTTTAACCACGCTCACAGCCGATCGCAGCAAAATAAACCAGGTTCTTAATAACCTGTTTCGAAATGCCGTGAAATTTACACGTGAGGGATTTGTGGAATTCGGATTTTACCGCGAATCCGCAAACCGGCTGACCTTCTTCGTGCAGGATTCCGGTATTGGCATACCCGTTGAAAAGCAGGATATTATTTTCGATTTCTTTCGCCAGGTGGATGATTCGCATACCCGCCGATACGAAGGCGTTGGCATCGGACTTGCACTTTCGAGGAGGATCGTTCAGGCCATGCAGGGCGAAATCCGGGTAGAATCTGACGTTAATGAAGGATCCCGCTTCAGCTTCACCGTGCCCGTTGCTTTTGAAAATGCCGGTGTTCAGGCTTCAATGCCGGGAATCTCAGGCAGTACTGATTTCAGCGGATTAAAAGTTCTGGTCGCAGAGGACGATCAGAGTAGCCGGATGATTATCCGTCAATTGCTGAAACCCTCAAAGGTTCAGATGCTGTTTGCCGAAAACGGACTGGAGGCGGTGGATCTGGTTCGAAGTATTGATCGTATCGATCTGGTTCTTATGGATCTGAAAATGCCGGTTATGGACGGCTACCAGGCAACCCGCGAAATCAGACAGCTGAATCCGGATTTGCGTATCATTGCACTTACAGCTCACACCCTGCCCGAAGACCGGGAATCGGCCTTCGCTGCCGGGTGTAACGGAGTAATAACCAAACCCGTTGATAAAGAAATGCTGTTTAAAGAACTTCAGCAATTACTTTCCTGATCAGGCCCGGCTCCTCGATTAACCTGCTTTCTCCGGCAATTCTCCGGGTTGTTTAAATACTATTGCCTTGGCGGATCCGGCTCTGATTCGTTTTCCGACCCTGGAATCACCGGATTGTCGTATTTTTGGTTGTCGTTTATCCTGATTTTTTTTCTACCTTTGCACGCTCCGGAGGGCCGGGGAGCCACAAGCTTAGTTGCCTGGCTATGAATTATTAACAAATTTAATCCTACATTTTTGCAATGAATATTGAACTTCAACACACCGGCGATCTGACCGCAACAGTAAAAATTGACATTTCTCCAGCCGATTATGAAGATAATGTGATGAAGGTGCTGAAAGAATATCAGCGCAAAGCGCAGATGCCGGGCTTCAGGCAGGGTAAGGTGCCGTTTGGACTTACCAAAAAAATGTACGGACAGGCTGTTATGGCCGATGAGGTGAATAAACTGCTCGGCGAATCTCTCGAGAAATTCATCGATGAACAGAAACTGGATATTTTGGGCAATCCCCTTGCAAATACGGAGAAAACTCCTCAGATTGACTTTACGGAGCCGGTAAGCTCCAGCTTCTATTTTGACCTCGGATTCAGCCCGAAATTTGACCTGAATCTCGAAACCATTAAAGGTCTCAGCTATTACCGTATCGAAGTCTCCGATGAAATTGCTGCCAAATACCTCGACGATATGCGTCGTCGCAACGGGGAGCCCGGCGAAGTGGAAGTGTCGGAAAACGGCGATTTACTCAAAGGCGACTTTACTCAGCTTGATGCAACCGGCGATTCCGTTGAAGGCGGAATAAGTACCTCAGGTTCAATAGATCCTTCCCTTTTCTCCGATGAAGAGGTGCGCAAATTGTTTGAAGGCAAAAAAGTCGGCGAAACCATACGTTTCAACCCCATGAAAGCCTCCGGAAATGCAACCGATGTTGCTGCAATGCTGGGCATCACCAAAGAAACGGCGGCCGATCTTGATTCGGAATTCAGCTTCGCGATCACTTCCATTACCCGTATGATTCCCGCTGAAATTAATACAGAGTTTTTTGAGAAAGTATACCCGGGCGTTGAAATTGCCGATGAGGCCGGTCTGATCGAACAGATTAAGGCGGATGCCGCTTCTTCGTTCGTCGGCGAGAGCGACAGAAAGTTTTTCAACGATGCGGTGAAAGCCATGATCGATACTGCAGGCATCGGTCTCCCCGACGAATTCCTGAAGCGCTGGCTGGTGGATGTAAACCGCGAAAAACTCACAGCCGAGGAAGTCGAAAAAAATTACGACAGCTATGCACAGTCGATGCGCTGGCAGCTTATCGAAAACCGCATGATTCACGATCACGGCATTTCGGTTTCGGAAGAAGAGATCCGCAATGTTTTCAGGGGCTACTTCGGAAGACCCGGCGGTGACATGGACGAGGATATGAAAAAGCGTATCGAAACCATCGTCGATTCCTTTATGAAAAATAAGGACGACGTCCGTCGCATCAACGATCAGCTTTTCGAACAAAAACTGCTCGCTCTGCTGAAAGAAAAAATTACTCTTGACGAAAAAGTGGTGTCTTACGACGATTTCGTAAAACTTGCTTCCGTTCAGGAGTAAATACGTCGGGCGTACAGGCCTGAGTTGATATTTTAGAAGAGGCTGTCTTAAAAGGGCAGCCTCTTTTGTTGTACTGGACTGACATTACACGAATTCTTTGTATCCGTAAACTGCCAAAGTGCCCGTTGGCACGATATTCGCCGGGTATTTTAGTTCCGGATTATTTCTTTGATTGGATTGAATTCGCGAAAAAAATGTAAATTTGACAGAATAAAACCTAAACGTATGCAAAACGAATTTAAGAAATATGCTACCAGGCATCTGGGGATCAACAGTCTGACCCTCGATCGCTTTACTTCACAGGTGAATGGATACATCAGCCCCACCATCATCGAGGAACGCCAGCTGAACATCGCCACAATGGATGTTTTTTCACGTCTGATGATGGACAGAATCATCTTTCTGGGAGTCCCAATAGATGATTATGTTGCCAATATCATCCAGGCTCAGCTGCTGTTTCTGGAGTCGGTAGATCCCCGTAAAGACATTCAGATCTACCTGAATACACCCGGAGGCTCGGTTTATGCCGGTCTCGGAATCTACGATACCATGCAGTACATCGCTCCGGATGTGGCAACTATCTGTACCGGAATGGCTGCTTCCATGGGTGCCGTGCTGCTGTGTGCCGGCTCCGCAGGAAAGCGTACCGCGCTCAAACATTCCCGTATCCTTATTCATCAGCCCATGGGTGGAGCACAGGGCCAGGCTTCCGATATCGAAATCACCACCCGTGAAATACTGAAACTGAAGAAGGAGTTGTATGAAATCATCGCTTCACACTCCAACCAGCCATACAAGAAGATTGAAAAGGATTCAGACCGCGATTACTGGATGACGGCCGAAGAAGCCAAAAGCTATGGTATGATCGACGAAGTCCTTTTCAGGGAAAGGAAAGCCTGATAAATCATTTATTGACAGACAGGGCACAGTTTTATCACCTGCACGGCTGCCCTGACTTTGCGGTCAGGCATTTTCAGCCCGATAGGATTAGCTGTGCCCTGTTTATTTTTACCCTGGTCGCCAGCATGAATCCGGACATGTTTTCGGTATTCACACCCCGTTAATTTCGTAACTTTGCAGTCCGGAATGAGGTGATTTGTATTAATCGTCTGGAAAACTGGGTTACGAATGCCGGTTCCGGTAATCAATAGTTAACAGTTATACATATTATGCCCAAGAAAGAAGAAAGGTGCTCCTTCTGTGGTCGTCCGCGCAGCGAAACCAATATGCTGATCGCCGGTCTGGATGCACACATTTGCGATTATTGCATCGATCAGGCACAGGATATATTAAAGGAAGAGCTGAAGACGGTTCACCCCCAGGACTTTTCACGGATGAAGCTTCATAAGCCTGCCGAGATTAAGGAATACCTGGATCAGTACGTTATAGGTCAGGATGATGCCAAACGGGTTCTTTCCGTTGCAGTATACAATCATTATAAACGTATCGGACAGCCCGTTACCAAGGATGAGGTGGAAATTGAGAAGTCAAACATTATCCTTGTTGGCGAAACCGGAACCGGTAAAACCTTACTGGCCCGAACCATTGCGCGTCTGCTGCATGTTCCGTTCTGTATAGCCGATGCCACCGTTCTTACCGAAGCCGGTTACGTTGGTGAGGACGTGGAGAGCATTCTTTCGCGTTTGCTTCAGGCTGCCGATTACGATGTAGCTGCCGCCGAAAAGGGTATTGTTTTCATAGATGAGATCGATAAAATTGCCCGTAAAAGCGATAATCCGTCCATCACCCGCGATGTTTCCGGTGAAGGAGTTCAGCAGGCCATGCTGAAGCTGCTGGAAGGTACGGTGGTTAATGTTCCGCCACAGGGAGGCCGGAAACATCCCGAACAGCGTATGATACAGATCAATACGCATAATATTCTTTTTGTGGCCGGAGGTGCTTTCGATGGCATCGAGAAAAAAATTGCAGCACGCATGAATGCCAACATTATTGGATATTCAGCAGGACGCGATCAGGAGGAGATCGACCGCAGCAATCTGCTGCAATACGTTGCGCCACAGGATCTTAAGAGTTACGGACTTATCCCCGAACTCGTCGGTAGGCTGCCGGTAGTTACCTATCTGAGCCCCCTCGACCGGGACGTACTCAGACTGATCCTCACAGAACCCCGGAATTCGCTCATTCGTCAGTTTACCAAACTCTTCGAAATGGACGGTATCAAACTTTCGTTCAACGAACAGGCTTACGATTTCATCGTGGATAAAGCGATAGAATTCAGGCTTGGCGCCCGTGGACTGCGCTCCATCGTGGAAGCCATCCTAATTGATGCTATGTTTGAGATGCCGTCCAATAAATCGTCCGGAGAACTGAAAATTACCCGGGACTATGCAGAGGAGAAGCTTGGTAAAACCAACCTCTCGCGCCTGCGCGTTGCCTGAGGTACTACAACTGCATTCTGCAAAAGGATGAGTGAAACAAATCAGGCAGGAAAGCGTTATTTTTATATCCGGCACTAATTTTGATATAACGGAAGCCGAATAACCGGAACCAATCTTCCCGATATGAAACGCCTGGCCCTGTTCATCACAATTATGGCCGCCTGCTATGGGCTGCAGGCTCAGCACGAGGGTGTTAACGTACTCAAAGCTAAGGTCATTAACGGCGATACCATCCCGCAGATTTATCTTCCCGAACTTAGGGTGAAAGGCTATATCATCTACCGCAGCCCCTGGGAACAGCGGAAGTTTGAACGCCTGGTGCGTAACGTCAAGAAAGTTTATCCCTATGCCCGCCTTGCCGGGATGAAACTCGAGGAGTACGGTAATATAATGGCAGGCCTTCCCGAAAAGGAACAAAAAAAATACTACCGGAAAGCAGAAGATGAACTGAAAGCCGAATTTGGCAACGAACTAAAGGCTCTTACGTTTACACAGGGTAAAATTCTGCTTAAGCTGGTAGACCGGGAGACCGGAAATCCCACCTACAACATTGTAAAAGAGCTCCGTGGATCGTTTGTAGCCTTCTTCTGGCAAAACCTGAGCAAAATCTTCGGTTACAACCTCAAGGAAAAATACGATCCGCAAGGTAAAGACCGCGACATAGAGACCATTGTTCTCATGATAGAGAACGGTACCATCTGAGCAGGAATTGTCGTATCCTGCATTAGCACCTACCCTTTATTTTCTCATACGGGATGCGGCCAACGCTGCTGCCGGGTTGAACATTAGCGCTTCAAACTTGTTGATTAATCGGCAGTTTCGCAATGCTGCCGCACGTTTTCCGAACGCTAAACCGTTTTATCATGCCACATTATCATACGTTAGGACAAATCCCGCCCAAGCGGCACACACAGTTCCGCAAACCCGACGGCGGCTTGTATTCCGAACAACTTGTATCTACCGAGGGCTTCTCGGATGCCTATTCGCTTACGTATCATCTGTATCCGCCTACCGGAGTGCTCAGCGTGGATGCTCCGGTGGACGTGAAACCCGAAATCGCTCTTCAAAACAATATGCAGCATCGCAGCTTTCAGGGATTTAAAGTTCCTCCGGCCGACGATTACCTGAAGAGCCGGGTGCCGGTACTGGTTAACAACGACCTTGCTATAGTTCTTGCTGCTCCCCGTAAATCGATGGAGGGCTATTTCTTTAAAAATTCGCAGGCCTCCGAGATGATTTTTGTTCACGAGGGTTCCGGAATGCTTAAAACCATGTACGGGGAACTTGAATTCGGTTACGGCGATCACCTGATAATTCCTCGCGGGATTATCTATCAGCTGAGCTTTAATACCTCCGACAACCGCCTGTTTATTGTTGAATCATACAGCCCCATTCGTTTTCCGAAGCGCTACGTGAATAAACTTGGTCAGCTTGAAGAACATGCCCCATTCTGCGAGCGCGATATCCGCAAGCCTTCGAAGCTGGTTACACACGACGAGAAGGGCGATTTTTTAGTGATGATAAAAAAAGAACATCAGCTTTTCCCGTACCATTTTGCCTCCCATCCCTTTGATGTGGCAGGATGGGACGGATACCACTATCCATATGCCTTATCGATTCACGATTTTGAACCCATTACCGGGCGAATCCATCAGCCGCCCCCTGTTCATCAGACCTTTGAGGCACACAATTACGTGATGTGTGCATTCGTGCCCAGACTTTACGATTACCATCCGCTCAGCATACCCGTTCCTTACAACCACAGCAACGTGGATTCCGATGAGGTGCTCTATTACGTCGACGGGGATTTTATAAGCCGGAAACACGTGGAACGCGGACAAATTACCCTGCATCCTATAGGGATCCCGCACGGTCCGCACCCGGGAACGGTGGAGAAGAGCCTGGGAGCCAAAGAAACGCGCGAACTGGCGGTAATGGTCGATACTTTTCGTCCGCTCTGGATTACCCGGCAGGCCATGGAGATTGAAGATCCCGCATACCACCGTTCGTGGCTTGAATAGCCGGAGTCATCCTCAGAATAACCATTTTTAAAACCTTAACAATCCGAATCAAATGAATACAACCACCGATTTTCTGCCTTTGAATGGCACCGATTACGTTGAATTTTATGTTGGAAATGCAAAACAGGCAGCCTATTATTATCAGACGGCGTTTGGATTTCAGCCGCTGGCATATGCCGGACTGGAAACCGGATTAAAAGACCGGACTTCCTACGTGCTGGCACAGGGGAAAATACGATTCGTCTTTACCTCTTCGCTCGTGGCCGACAGTCCGGTTGCTCAGCATGCCATGAAGCACGGCGACGGCATCAAAGTAGTTGCCCTTTGGGTCGACGATGCCCGCAAGTCGTGGGAAGAGACAACTAAACGCGGTGCGAAATCTTACTTTGAACCAAAAACGGATAAAGACGAAAACGGTGAAGTGGTGACCTCGGGCATTCATACTTACGGCGATACCGTGCACGTATTTGTGGAGCGCAGCCGGTACAACGGCCCTTTCCTTCCTGGATTCACGGCCTGGAATCCGGAATATCGTACACCTGAAACCGGTCTTAAATACGTAGATCACATGGTGGGCAACGTCGGCTGGAATGAGATGAACAAATGGGTGGAATTTTATGCCAATGTGATGGGATTTAGTCAGTTGGTTTCGTTTGACGATAAAGATATTTCCACTGAATATACGGCACTGATGAGCAAGGTGATGACCAACGGAAACGGTCGCATCAAATTTCCCATCAACGAGCCGGCAGAAGGCAAGAAGCGCTCACAGGTGGAAGAGTACCTCGATTTCTACGGCGGGAGCGGAGTTCAGCATGTTGCCATGGCTACCGATGATATCATTGCCACGGTTCGAGATCTCAGAAGCCGCGGAATAGAATTTCTGACCGTGCCTGGTTCGTATTACGATACCGTACTCAACCGGGTCGGAACCATTGATGAGGAACTTCTCTCACTTAAAGAACTGGGCATACTGGTCGACCGCGACGATGAGGGATACCTGCTGCAGATATTCACCCGCCCCGTGGAAGACCGTCCCACGGTATTCTATGAAATTATTCAGCGTAAAGGAGCTAAGTCGTTCGGCAAAGGAAATTTCAAAGCCCTGTTCGAAGCCATTGAACTGGAGCAGATCCGGCGCGGAACGCTTTAATCGGAAATTATCGGGAAGTGAATTAATAACGAATTGTAATATGATGATAAAATCCTGGGTTTCCATCCCGGAAGAAAGCGATTTTCCAATCGAAAACCTGCCCTATGGCATCGCCCGTGCCGGTGGTAATACCTTTGCTGTAACCCGGATAGGCGATACGGTAGCAGATCTTAGCAAGCTATACGCACTCGGTTTGTTCAGCGAACCTGGTTTTGATTTCGAAGATGTTTTTACCCAACCGGTGCTGAACGATTTCATTTCGATGGGGCAGGATGTCCACCGAAAATTAAGAAAACGCCTTCAGGAAATCTTCAGTACGGAACATGCTCCGGATAATAACCTGAAGCGGATGATTGAATCCATTGCATTAAAGCCTGCCGGGGAAGTGGAAATGCTTATGCCGGTGAAGGTTACCGATTACACCGACTTTTATTCAAGCATTGAACATGCGACAAATGTAGGCAGAATGTTTCGTGATCCAGCAAATGCCCTGCTCCCGAACTGGAAGCATTTGCCGGTAGGATATCACGGAAGGGCATCATCTATCGTAGTTTCCGGAGCCGGTATTCATCGCCCCGTGGGACAAGCCATGCCGGCAGGAGCTGAGACTCCGGTATTCGGGCCCAGCAAAATGCTCGACTTCGAACTGGAAATGGCTTTCGTTGTCGGTCGCGGCACAGAGCTCGGAGAAAGTGTAAAAGCAAAGGAAGCAGAGAATTATATTTTTGGATTTCTGCTGTTCAACGATTTGTCGGCGCGCGACATACAGTCGTGGGAATACGTTCCCCTCGGGCCATTTCTGTCGAAGAACTTCGGCTCGGTGGTTTCACCATGGATTGTAACCCTGGATGCTCTGGAGCCGTTCAGAGTGGCTGGCCCCCTTCAGGATCCGGAAGTGCTTCCGTATCTGCAAACAGAAGGGTTAAGGAATTTTGACATAAACCTGGAGGTGTTTATTCAGCCAGGGGAAGGCAGAGAGAGCCTGGTCTGCCGGTCGAATTTCAGACATATGTACTGGAATATTTGCCAGCAACTGGCGCATCACACGGTAAACGGCTGCAACATCACCACCGGCGATCTTTACGCTTCGGGAACCATCAGCGGTCCGGAGCCCGGTTCGTATGGTTCGATGCTAGAACTTACCTGGCGGGGAACAAAGTCGCTTAAGCTTGCCGACGGAGAAGAGCGAAAATTTATCGATGACGGCGATGCCGTGATCATGCGCGGATATGCTGCGAAAAACGGACTTCGCATCGGCTTTGGGGAGTGCCGGGTAAATATACTGCCGGCAAAATTCTGAATATGCGCTCTACTTATTTCCGGAAGCAACGTTAACAACCGAAACGAAATTAGAAAAAGAAAAGATTTTTATGTTTAAAACCATCAATCCGGCCGATATTCCACATGCAATGCTGCACAAGCTGATGCTTGGAGCAATCGCACCCAGACCGATTGCTTTTGCCAGTACCATAGATTCCAGGGGCCGGCAAAACCTGGCGCCTTTCAGTTTTTTCAATGCGTTCGGCGTTAACCCGGCTACCATCATTTTCAGCCCTTCGCGAAGGGGCAGGGACAATACAACAAAGGATACGTTCAACAACATTCGTGAAATTCCTGAGGTGGTGATCAATGCGGTTACCTATTCGATGGTGGAGCAGGTGAGTCTGGCAAGTACGGAGTTTCCGGCGGGTGTCAGCGAATTTGAAAAGTCTGGCTTCACACCTATGGCATCGGAGGTGGTAAGGCCGTTCAGGGTAAAGGAATCTCCGGTTCAATGGGAATGTAAAGTTCGCAATGTTATTGAAACCGGTAACGGGGGAGGCGCTGCCAACCTTGTTATCTGCGATGTGGTGAGGCTTCATGCCGATGAACGTTTTCTGACTTCCGATGGATTGATCAATACCCGTATGATTGACCTGGTGGGAAGAATGGGTGGGAACTACTACGTAAGGGCAAACGGACAGGCACTTTTTGAGGTGGAGAAACCCCTCGATAAACCTGCGCTGGGAATTGACGGTCTGCCCGCATCGCTGCGACTCAGTCCGGTGCTTACGGGCAATGAACTCGGCAAACTCGGATCCGTTGAATCTGCCCCCGGTCCGGACGAACTGCTGCAGGCTTCGGCTAATACCGATGTGAAAGCCATCCTGGAAACAGAAATCCTGACTGCAGATGCCCGGCTCGAAAAATTGCATCTGCTGATTCGGCGCTATCTTGCCGATGGGAGAAAGCGCGAAGCACTGGCCGTTGGATATCTGTTTTCCTGATTATAACGAAATTCCCGCAGTGTTTTCCATCCGTCAGAGAAATAAATTCTTTTTGGTGTCTGAGAAAAAAATAGGATCTATGAATATCCCCGTTAATGAAAATGCACCAGTGAAGTCAAAAAGCCGGATTGAAATTAATGCACCGATCGGTACTGTTTGGAAAGTACTTACGGACATACACAATTGGAAAAAGTGGCAAAAGGCGGTTACGCAAATAATAGTCCACGGGGAAATCAGAGAGGGAACAAAATTTGACTGGAAAGCCGGGGGACTTTCGTTTAAATCAGAAATTCATACGGTAAAACCGTTGTTAATGTTTGGCTGGACGGGTACAACCATTGGTACCAGTGCTATCCATAACTGGACATTTGAAGAAAAGGAGAACAATACAATCGTAACGGTAGAAGAAAGCCTTCGGGGATTATTTCCCGGGTTATTCCGCGCTTATTTTCAGAAAAACCTCGACATGGGTGTAATCACCAGTCTGGAAGAGCTGAAAGCGGCATCGGAAGCGGTATAATTGCAGAGTGAGATAAACCACCTTCGGCGTTGGAAACGAAATCGTTAAACTTTTTTCTGCTTCGTTTTTCTATATCGGATTCTGTAGTTTTCTGCAATAAGGTTACCAACAAAAAAAGAAACCCGGCTCACACAACCGGGTTTCAGCGTCACACACATGTAAGGGATTGTTGTTATAGTCTCTGATATTCAAATTTAGGGTAGCCTTTCTTTCCCTGGTTGTTGTAGAAATCGATGAATCTGAGTTTGTATAAGATGCCACGGCTGTCGCGGATCACATAGCTCAGATCCGGCCTGGCCGTGTAGGTGATGTTCCCGGATGTTACGTCTCCGTTTATTTCTTTCCAGTCGTAGCCAATAATATCGCGTTGAGCCGAGAGTTCAAGGTTTTCGGCGATTTCGCGTGTGATTTCCCTGAAAGGATAAGTGGTATCGGGAATGGCTCTTACCAGGGTGTCGTTGAGTAATACTCCGTTCACAAGATAGGGATAAGGTTCGCCGGTATTGGTAAAAAGCAGAGTAGTGTATGTTGTAAAATGCAGGTCCCAATCAAGGGATGGAGGTTCAATCTGCGGATCGTTAACGCCGTTGTCGAACGATACGGAGACGAAGCGTCTCGAAGGATCTCTCTGTAAGGTGAATTCGCGTTCCTGAGAACCGTCGGGTCTGGCAATGCGCAGGTGGACATTTCCGGTTAACGGGTCGATGCCCGGAAGTATTTTCAGATATCCCCGGGGCATCCCTTCGGCGTCAATTCCGCGGTCTATCAGCAGTACTTCTCCTGTTTCGGTATATCTTCCGGCTTCAAACTTCCACCATGTTCCGATGGCATTGCTGTCGGGTTTTCCCGATGACTGATCGAATAACCATTCCCGGCCCTGGGTTGTAAGCGGTTCATTGAAATCGTAGACACCGGTATGCGCGGCATACATAAACAAAGATGTATTGAGCCAGAGGGTGAAATTACCGGGTTCGGTACTCAGAAGCAGATCGTATTCGCTTCGTTCGTTGGTAGCTATAATGCCGCCGGCTGAGAAGCTGAAGTATGCCTGCAGGGTATAATCGGGCAGCATTTCGATGGTTACAGTTTCAACGTTGCCGGGCTTTTGAGGTACAACAATTTCGTCTTCCTTAAAACAGGAAGAGAGTAAAAGCATAAGTGCCAGCAACAGGCTGTTATTATTTAGTTTCCGGTTCATCTTTGGTAATTGAGTAGGAAAGTTTCAGAAAGAACGTCCGGCCCCAGGCTACTGGTACACTGCTTCCGCCGGATGAGTGCACGCCTCCGCTTCCTCCGATGGATGAAATGCTGGTAACATCAAACAGGTTACGAACTCCCGCATTTACCGAAAGCCGCTTGTTAAAATAGGATTTTAATACCGTAAGGTCAAGGTTATGATAGGCATCCATAAATCCTTCCGTCAGTTCACCCGCAGAATCCATGTAGATGCGGGTTGTTTTGCCGGTGAACTTATAGATGGCGGTAATATGCAGATCGCGCTTATCGACGCGACAGGTAATTTCGGAGGTCACTTCGGGCGACCAGTAAAGTTTAACCGGTTTGGAATTCTGCAGCAGACTCGATTTTCCCGTATTTCCCCATCCCATACGGAAGTCAAACATGGGATACAGAGATGAGCGAATGCTTCCCGAATAGCCCATTGTGCGTGTAAAGTCTTGATTGAAATAGGTATACGATCCATCACCGGTTTCAGCCAGCGTTATTCCGTCTTCGATGTTATTCAGGAAAAAGCGACCCTCCACCTCGGTAGCATAGGTTACTTTTTCAATGCGATGGGTGAGCTGAAATTGCAGATGGTTTGAGTTTTCGGGTTTAAGATCCGGATTCCCGGTTATGTTATGGTTTACATCCACAAAAAAGAGATAAAGTTCCTTAAGCGACGGTGCCCTGAATCCATTTGAGTAGGAAGCCCTGAGCTGGAATCCTTTCCAGGGACCGCCTTTGGCGTGAAGTGCATAGATCAGCGGGGAGCTGAACCTGCTGTTCCAGGCATACCGGAATCCCGGCTGCAGCGATAGCCAGTCGGCCGGCAGCAGCTGGAAAGTTGCAAAACCTGCAACATCGGCTATGTTCTGGTTCTGGTTGCCGATACGTTCGCCGGTTGCCCATTCCACATTGGCATCGTATCCGAACTGAGTGCTGAAAAGTCCGTTTTCGTTGCGGTAAGCATACATCGAACGCGAAAGGAAGGATCCGAATCCGGTGGTGTCGTATTCTGTCGGTGTTTTTTCGGGTATGGTAAGGTCGTTGTAATAAAGGGTTCTTACCCTTTGATAAAACGAAAGCGAGTTGGCCGATGTAAACGGATTTGATCCCCTGGTGGAGAAGTCGGCTTTGGCCGTCAGTCTTCGGGTAGTAAAGTGGTTATCAAATGCTTTTTCGAAATAGGGTGGCAGCAGGTTGCCTCTCACGAGCAACAGTTCATCGAATCCAGTAAGACGGGTTTTCAGGTGTATCTTTTTAAGCGCCAGGCTGTAACTGGCTTCGGCATTCAGCTGGCGCTTGGGTTTCCAGAGCGAGGTGCGACCATCCTCAAACGGGCTATAACCCCCGAAAAAGTTTCTTCCGCCCTGAAGCCCGTAGGAGTGTTTACCCTTCCGCATGCTAAAACCACCGTCAAAGTTAATCACTCCCACCGATTCAAGATACGTTCCGGCGTTGGCACTAATGCTGTTGCCCGGAAGTTCCATGGGGATGATGTTGACGACCCCGGCCATGGCGTTGCTGCCGTAAATTACCGACATCGGTCCCTCAATAATCTCTACCTGACGGGCATTCTGGAGGTTTATCTGACTAAGGTCGATGCTGCCGTTGAGCCTCCCTATAACTGGCACACCGTCGACTAATATTTTAACGTGCTCGCCCGAGAGTCCCTGCAGGCTCATCCCCGTACCCAGGGATGCATCCTGACTGAAGCGGACGTTCATCTGATTTCTCAGTAATCCTGCCAGATCGGGCGATGCCGACCTTCTGAGCTGCAGTTGGTTGATGACGTTTACACGGTAAAGCGACCGTTCGGCACTGCCGGGATTGTATTGTGCCGTTACAACAACTTCGTCGAGCGAAAACACCTCGGGAAGCATGCGCAGCAATGGCTCGTCACCCGGAGATAGCGTGTCGGTAAGCGTTTGATAGCCAACAAACGAAGCCTGGAAAATGGTGGTTTGGTTCAGGATGTAACGGATTTCTCCTTCCATACCTGTAACGAAATACCGCGGCGCTATGGTTCCTGATTCCATAGCTTTTACGTGCGCAAAAGCAACAGGCTTGCCTGTACGCGCGTCAACCACACGTACAGGCATTTCCTGAGCCATTCCCGCAAAGGGAAGTAAAAGAGCAATGAAGAGTTGTAACAATATTTTTGTCATTATCTTACGATAACTTTAAAAGATGAGGTTTGATTTTTGCCGGTGATGCGAAGTACATACGTACCGGAAGTTACACCTTCGAGTCCGATTTCATGTATAAGCGACCGGTCGAGCTGCTGCGTCCGTACTACACGTCCGCTTAGGTCGTAAAGAACGGCATTGCCTTGTGTTAGTGCTCCCTGAAGTGAAATTGCCAGCTTGTCGGTTGCCGGATTGGGATATATCTTTACGCCTTCAATCTGGTTGAGGTTTGCCGAGGCCGTTGCCAGAATATCAACGGTAAAGGTTGATGTTCCTGTGCCAGATCCCGAAAAACCTTCCATTACGATTTTGTACACCGATCCGTCGGCCGATTGTGCAAAATAGGCCAGAGAATCGGTTATCTCCCACTGGAATGTCGACATATTTATGGACTTCCAGTCGTGCCCGATAACATCGGGATCCGTTTTGAATTCCAGGATCGACCAGTCGGTATATGCCGGCCCTACCGGATGAGCTTCTGCCATGGTGATGCTGCTGTTGTGCAGAACACCATTGACTGGATACGGCGTATTCATCACCTGGGCTGTATAGCGGGTAAACAGAATATCCCAGTCGGTTTTTGCAGGTTCGCGGTCAACGATGCCTGTGGCAAACGAAAATGCCATGAACATTTTGGTGTTGTGCGGATTTACCTCCAGGGTATCGGTACGGTCGTTGCTGCCGTCGAGATGTGCATAGCGGATAATGTACTTGTTCTGGGTGGATATCTTTTTAACGATATGCAGTTTCCTGTATATACCATCCAATGGCTTGATGAGGTAAAGAGAGTCCCCTGTGAGATCGTGGGTTGTCATGCTGTAAATGCCCCAGCCGTAATCGGGATGTCCGAGTGCGTTGCGGTTGAAAGCGCCGTCTTCCCATTCGGCCGTGTTGTTGTATAACCTCTGCCACGAAGCCATACCGGTTGTGTCGAAGCTGTCGAATCCGTCGGCTGCAGCATTCGGGTAAGCATAAAGTGCAACACCGGATCCGTCGTTGGTAATGATACCGGCGCTGAAAGCGTTGGTATAGAAAGCAATATCCCAGATGTTGCGAGGCGATGTTTTTACCTCTCCGTTGCGAAGCGAGAAGAAAACTTCGTTGACATACTGGGGACCCATGGATGCAGTATATTGGGTCTGGGCATTAACGCCCCGTGTTGCTGCAGCAGACAGCAGGGCAATAGCAATAATGAGAGTATTGACTTTTTTCATCGTAAAAGTGAGTTTTAAATAAAACAATTGGGCACAGTGCTGGCTGCGCTGTGATTGAAATTCAGGATTTGAGGGGAATCAGGACAGGGAGGGCGGTGCACGCAGACCGTGCGATACGGGAATGCCGTTAAGAATGGAATTGCAGCTCTGACATTCAGAGAACAAAAAATCGCACTCGGGAATTCCGGGAAGCCGCACAATTAATTCATCTGCACAGGCATCCGCGTTAAACAGATCAAACGATGGAAGATCTTCGCTCAGAGAAGTATCTTCCTCTCTTTTACTGATGATGCCGTTGGGAATAAGGGTACGGCCAAAAATGTGATGCTGGTGGAAGTTGATGAGCGAACCGAGATACATCCAGAATACGAGGAATGCAGTGGCCAGTAGGGCCATCCTGCCTGAAAATTGACGTATCCGTATGCTCTTCATCCGATAAAATCCGGAATTAATTGACTCCGGTTTGGTGCAAAAGTACTATTTCTGATCAATATACAATTGAAGAACCTCCTTTTTTCGGATTATTTATTTAATTATGCACATAAGTTCATAATAAGTTGTTATTTACCGCCAGATAGTAAAATAACTATACATTTGGGTGCGGTGCTGACTTACGGACATAAGCGTTTGTTTATCCTCAACCGGAATTTTCCTTTGTTGAGAACGCTTAAATTTTGGCTGGTTTTATGGAAAGGCTATTGAAATAATGCCAGGGCGTCGGCAATAAGTTTACAGTATCCCGGAATCCGGTCCGAAAGCTCTTCCAGGTGTTTAATCAGTCTTTTCTCCAATTCGGGTTGTGCTTTCAGTTGATGCAGGTACTCAAGAAATTCGGTAATCAGAAGCCACTCATCCGGATGTTTACTGAGCAATTCAGCTGCAAATTCGCTGGCATCGAAGGGTATGGTTTCGCCATCTCTCAGGTTTCTCAGTTGTTGGTACAGGGCATGCAGTGCGAGGGCTTCGTTAGTGTGTTCAATCCTGTGGGTTTTTTCTGCCGGAGGCTCATAACTGAGTTCAAACGCTGCTGCATCGGCCGGTCCCGGCCATGCCGAGGCTATTACAGCACCTATAGCCATGTCGTACAACCCCCAGGCGGGGTCAAACAGTTTCTCCCCTACGAATGTAACCGTGCAATCGGAGAGCCCCATAATCAGATTCCGGCCCTCACGGCTGGTGATATATTCACACATGCCGGCGACTTTTACACCGCTTTCAAATTCCAGGCTGACTCTTCTGCCGGTATTGTATCCTGCATCCTGCAACTCCCCAGTGCTCAGCATTTCAAGGTTCAAGCCTCCCATGAGTTTCCCTACGGGACTCCCAAAACCATGCGTATGATAGGACTTGCCATGGCCAGGCAGTTCCTTATTCTTGAAACTCAGACTGGTTGGCCCTGCGGTCTTCACGTAAACTACTTTGCCGTCCATAACGACGGAGTCTTCAAACGTACCCGATATCTGAAGTCCGGAACTCAGCTCTGCCGTGGCCGTATTGGCCGATTCTTCTGCAGCGTTCAGCGCATAAGCTCCGCCCTTTCTAAGTGCCATTCCGTCGGTAAATTCGTTGAGCACATCGTTCAGATGCCGGAAGTCGGGAGTTACAAAGAGCTGTGGCTGCTGCGTTGTGATATCAAATCCGGTATGTGCTGCTTCAAGGGAGTAAGATAATTTTCGTACTGCAGGACTCAGACAATTCATGCTTTCGCCTATGGAGGAAAGCAGTCCGGCTCCGTATATTTTAAAATTTTCTGTATCGCCGATCAGACCATACTCCACCGTCCACCAGTGAAGGTTGCGGATAAGGGCCATTTCGCTGGGCTTCCCCATGTTTTTTTCCAGGTATGCAAGCTTTTCTTCGGCTTCTTTTATCGCTTTCGCGGATGTGTAGGGATCCGCTTTCAAAATGGAAAGGTGCCGGATGGCTTCATACATCTGGTAATCGCGGGCAGACGAAAACGCTTTGGATCCGATTTCACCGAAGAATTTCAGGTAGGCGGCATACTCTTCATCGGCAATTATAGGAGCATGACCTGCCGCTTCATGTATGATGTCCGGAGCAGGGGTATAAGCAATCTGGTCGACCGGGCGGATATCTGCGGCAATAACAAGAACGTTGTAAGCCTGAAATTCCATAAATGCAGCAGGAGGAATAAACCCGTCAACTGCAACGGCTGCCCAGCCTATCTCTTTTAATATCCGGTTCATGCCGTACATATGCGGGATGGTACTGATGCTTATGCCGGTTTTTTTCAGGCCTCCGGTATAGCTTCCATGGGCATAATGGCTCAGAAATTTCACATTCTGCCGCATCACATAGCGCCATACCGCTTGATCCTGAGCCGTGTAGCTGTTGTAGGGCTGATCGATCACCAGGCTTAACAGATAAGGGGGAAGTTTATCCAGTACTTCGTTCGTTTCCATTGATTGCGTTGTTTACCTTTGCAGTGAATTGCTGCATACCTTTCCGCAATTACAGGATCGCATCCCGCAAAAAAAATCAGGAAAGATCAACCGTATGCAGTAATGTGTTTGTGTATCTAACAACAAAAGCATGCCGAAAGTTTATGCCACTCTTCCCGTGCTTAATGAATCGGAAAACATTCCTTATCTGATTGAGGATTTCCGGGCACAGAATTTCCCGGAAAGTGTGCTTGTGGTATGCGTCAATCAGCCGGAAGAGTGGTGGGACAATCCCGGGAAGGCAGAGGTGTGCCGCGACAACGCCCTTACGCTCGGTTACCTTAATTCGCTGACAGGAACTGAGATAGTGGTTATCGACCGCAGCAGCAGGGGAAAAGGCTGGATTGGAAGAAAACACGGGGTAGGTTGGGCGCGTAAGATTGCAATGGACGAGGCCTCGCGTATGGCCGCTGACAACGATATAATCGTCAGCATGGATGCCGATACCCGCTATCCGGCAAATTATTTCAGTTCTGTAGTCCGCCAGATGAACAACTATCCCGCTGCGACCGGACTTTCGGTGCCTTATTATCATAAACTTACCGGAGAGGAAGATGCGGATCGCTGCATCCTTCGCTACGAGTTGTATATGCGCACTTATAACCTGAATATGATGCGCATAAACAATCCGTATGCTTTTTCGGCAATTGGATCCGGTATGGCGTGCTCGGCATTCAATTACCGAAGAGTTGGGGGGCTTAGCCCGAAAATGAGCGGTGAAGATTTTTATTTCATTCAGAAACTGCGAAAAGCCGGTCCCGTTATCGTGGATTGCGATGCCGTGATTCATCCGGCGGCCCGCTTTTCCGACCGGGTTTATTTTGGGACAGGCCCTGCAATGATACGCGGAAGAGGCGGGAACTGGGACAGTTATCCTGTTTACCCCATGACGGCATTTGACCGGGTGAAGAAAACGTACGATCTTTTTGAGAAGTTATTGGTTTTCGATGTGGAAACACCTATGGATGCTTTTATCCGCAGCATTTCGGAAGGCAAACCATTCTGGGAGCCCCTGCGTAAAAATTCACCGGTACTCCCGGCTTTCCAAAAGGCGTGTATGCAGCGTCTCGACGGATTGCGCATTCTTCAGTATCTGAAAACGGTGAATGGATTTTTCCCGGGGAGCAATGAGGACCGCATAAACGAGCTGCTTTTTCTGCTTTCATCCAGCGGGAAGCTTTCAGAAACTCCTGCATTAATTGCTTCGTTCAGCAACGATCCGATAAATCGGCTGGATGCCATACGCAACGTGCTTTTTGAAGCGGAAAGAGCCATGCAAAAAGAGAAACAGATGGTATGAGTGAAAAACCAATGATTGTCATACTCGGGCCTACGGCTTCGGGCAAAACCCGGGTAGCAGCACTGCTGGCAGCCAGTACAGGGGGTGAGGTGATTTCGGCCGATTCTCGTCAGGTGTATAGAGGAATGGATATCGGAACCGGAAAAGACCTGAATGACTACATCGTTGAGGGAGTGCGGGTTCCTTCGCATCTACTGGATATTGCCGAACCAGGAACTGCCTACACCATCTATCACTACCAGCACGATTTCAGAAGAACTAGAGCCGAAGTGGAAAGCAGGGGTAAGCAGGTAATCGTATGCGGAGGCAGCGGTATGTACCTCGAAACGGCCCTGGGCTTGTACGCGTTGCCAGAAGTGCCTCCTGATCCGGACTTTCGGGCACGTGCCGCCGGCATGAGCCGGGATGAACTGGTAAGCATGCTTTTTTCGCTTACCCAACCTCACAATACTACCGATCTGGACGACAGGGAGCGGCTGGTCCGTGCCATTGAAATCGCAAAGGCAGCTCCGCATGAACCGACGGAACAAGTACTTCAGCAACGCATACGGGAGTCGGAAAAACACCTTGTAACCGGAATATCCCTTCCCAGGGAGGTTGTCCGCGAAAGAATTACCCGGCGGCTGCAGACACGCTTGAATGAAGGAATGTTGAATGAAATCGAAAATTTATTGAACACAGGTGTGACGCCGGAGGAGTTGATGTATTACGGTCTCGAATACAGGTATCTGACGCTTTACGTGACCGGTAAAATAGGTTACGACCGGATGTTTTCAGATCTAAATACGGCCATACATCAGTTTTCGAAGCGGCAAATGACGTGGTTTCGCCGTATGGAGAAAAGAGGCATACCCATACGATGGATCGACGGAAGGCAGAGTCCTTCCGACATTGCCTCGGAAATCGGGGCTATGATCAGTGGTTAGATTTTTTTTTGATTTCTGAAACAAAATGTGTTTGATATTGTTGATTAAAACGCACTAAAAAATTAAACAAAAATAATAGCTGGTCTATGCGGGCGATATTTTTTTCTATTGTTATTCTTCTGGTGATCCAGGCGGATGTTTTCGCGCAAAGCGGAGTGATCCGCGGAAGGGTTTACAATTCGGCCAATAACGAGCCGGTACCGTTTGCCAACATCATCGTTTTCGGCACCAATATAGGTTCAACATCCGATCTGGACGGGAATTTTACATTCACAGGCATTGCCCCGGGATTTGTGAAGCTTGCGGCATCTTCGGTAGGGTTTGAAAGCTACATAAGTGAGGAAATTCAGGTAACCAATGCCAGGACAGCATACATCGACATACCAATGCAGGAAACATCCATTCAGCTTGAGCAGGTGGTTGTAAAGGCTTCCCCTTTCCGGAAAACGGAAGAGAGTCCGGTTTCAATGCGTACCCTTGGAATTGGTGAGATCGAAAAGAGTCCCGGTGCCGGACGCGACATCTCCAAGGTAATTCAGGCTCTGCCCGGTGTAGCAACCACAGTTTCGTTTCGCAACGATCTACTGGTGAGAGGCGGAGGCCCTGCTGAAAATCGTTTTTATCTCGACGGAATGGAGATCCCGAATCTGAACCACTTTGCCACGCAGGGTGCATCGGGAGGCCCGATAGGGATCGTTAATACCGATTTTATCCGTGAAGTGGATTTTTATTCCGGTGCATTCCCGGCAAACCGGGGAAATGCACTGAGTTCCGTTCTTGAGATGCGAATGGTAGACGGGAACCCTGAACGTATCGTTACCAAAGCATCCGTAGGGGCTTCCGATCTCTCGATCACACTCAATGGGCCTTTGATGGAAAATACAACCTTTCTCTTCTCTGCCAGAAGATCATACCTGAGTTTTTTGTTCGATGTTATTGGACTTCCTTTTCTTCCCACTTACAACGATTTTCAGTTTAAAGTCAAAACCCGCCTTGATCAGAAAAATGAAATTACCATTCTCGGAATTGGTGCCATAGATCAGTTCAAGCTGAATACCGGACTGCAAAATCCTGATGAAGGGCAGAAATATATACTGGATTACCTCCCGGTGAATGAGCAGTGGAACTATGCCATTGGTGCCGTATACCGGCATTATCGCGGCAATTCATACGATACCTGGGTTATTAGCAGGAACATGCTCAATAATGTGGCATACAAGCATATTGACAATAACGAAAATCTCCCCAGAACGCTCGATTATGTTTCGCAGGAGATGGAGAATAAAATAAGGTATGAGAATACCTCCCGGATCAGTAGTTTTAAATTTCTGGCGGGAGCCGGAGGAGAATATGCCCGTTATACTACCGAAACTTTTACGAAAGTATTTATTCCCAGGGCAACCGACACCCTGCTCGCACTGAATTACGGATCAGAAATTGATCTGTTTAAATACCATGTATTTGGTCAGTTAAGCCGCAACTTTATAAGTGACAGGCTTGTACTTTCTCTGGGATTGCGTACCGACGGCAATTCCTATTCTGAAAGCATGGCAAATCCCCTGCAGCAGTTGTCTCCACGATTTTCTGCTGCCTATGCGCTTACGGGAAAGCTTTTTTTAAACTTCAATACCGGAAGATATTTCCAGATGCCTGCCTATACTACCCTGGGTTACCGCGATTCGGACGGTACACTTCTTAACAAACTAAACAAGTTACGTTACATCGAATCCGATCACCTGGTAGCAGGTCTTGAATACCGTCGGCGCGACGATGTTAAGGTTACACTGGAGGGATTTTATAAGCTTTATGGAAATTATCCCGTTTCCGTTACCGATTCCATCTCTCTGGCCAACAAGGGAGGAGATTTTGGTGTTGTAGGTAATGAGGAGGTATATTCAGGAGGAAAGGGTCGGTCGTACGGACTTGAGCTTTACGTACGCGAACGCCTGATGGAAAAAACTAGCATCATTCTGTCGTATACGCTTGTTCGAAGCGAATTTAAGGACGTTAACGGAAATTTTATCTCTTCAGCCTGGGATAACGGCCATCTGCTCAATCTTACTTTATTTCACGAATTCAAGCGAAACTGGAGTGCGGGTGTGAAATGGAGGTTTGCAGGAGGTACCCCATATACTCCCTGGGATATTCAGCGTTCTTCCCTGCGCGATGCATGGGAAGCACGCAGGCAGGGATATCCGGATATTGAACGTTTCAACACGGAGCGTACCGATAATTTCCAGCAGCTGGATCTTCGCATCGACAAGGAATATTTCTTCGAGAGGTTTTCGCTTAATTTTTATATAGACGTGCAGAATCTTTACAATTATCAGCAGCAGGGAAGACCCGACCTGATTACGGTAAAAGATGCTTCGGGTCGGGATGTGGTGGATCCCGTCACCGGGAATTACAGTCTGAAGGAGGTTGTTAATACCTCTGGTACTCTGCTGCCTTCGGTCGGAATTATCGTTGAATTCTAAACCTGCAGAAAAGATGGTAATGCGGAATTTTAAAACTTTTATGAAAATGAACACAAACGGAAACACCATAAAAAGGGCGTCATTGATGGTTGCCGCTCTCCTGTTTGCCAGCATCTGGCTGGTATCCGATGCTGCTGCACAGTGGTTTAAGAAAACAGCAAAGCCAGAGGAGCATATTACCCTTGTAACCAATCCGGGTGGGGAAGGTCCCGAACTTGATGTCACATTTATCAAAGGCTCTGGCTTCAATCATCCGCTTATGGTTTTCTGGATAGAAGATTTGGAAGGAAATTATATTCAGACACTGTACGTTTCCCGCTCCATTGCCAGAGGCGTCTATGATTACGGCGACAAACATACAGGGCGGTGGATGCCCGGAGAAATTTCTCGCCCGGCAGCACTTCCATACTGGGCACATAAGCGTAATATTCTTAACGACATTGGCAATTACATGCCAAAACCTGGTTTTGAGGTGCCCGATGCCTATTCCGGAGCTACGCCTAAGGCCAGCTTTACATTGGAAACCAGGCCCGACAAATCCGTCAGCGGAAAATTCCGCATACTTATGGAAATCAACCAGACTTGGGACTGGAACCGTTACTGGACCAACAATAAGTTTCCGGGAGATAAAGAGTACCGGACTTCATCGCAGCCGGCCGTGGTGTATGCCGCAGAATTGGATCCGCAGGAAAAGTGCGTGGAGGTCGTTATGAAACCCATTGGCCGCAGTCACCACTCCGGAGCCGACGGCAGACTATATTCCGATTTGGAAACCCTTACAACCGCTCTGCAGATTGCTTCTGAAGTCCGGGTTAAACTGAAATAACCGGGAAGGTTCCAGGCCTGAGCCTTATGTCGGACAGTTTCTGAACGCATCAGTCGTGCGCTTTATCACCCAGCATGGGGACAAAACGAAAAACTCCATGCTGACGGGTTGTGAAAGATCCGTCATCTTCGCGGGTTACGGTAGTCATAACCTGATAATCTTCTTTATCGACGGGAATAACCAGGATACCTCCGGGTTTAAGTTGTGCGGTAAGTGCTTCGGGAATAAACGGTGCACCTGCTGTTACGATGATCCGGTCGAAGGGTGCGAAAGCCGGAAGGCCTTTATATCCATCTCCGAAAAAGGTACGAATCCGGTAACCGGCTTCAGGGAGCATTTCCTTTGCTTTTGTGTAAAGTGTACGCTGACGCTCCACGGAGAAAACCTTGGCACCCATCTGGAAAAGAATGCTTGCCTGGTAGCCCGATCCCGTTCCAACCTCCAGAATTTTATCGCCTTTACGAACCTGCATAAGCTGCGTTTGAAATGCTACGGTAAAGGGTTGTGAAATGGTTTGTCCGGCACCGATGGGAAACGCCTTGTCTTCATAGGCAAACTCCAGAAATCCCGAGTCGAAAAACCAGTGTCTGGGAACTGCTTCCATTGCAGCCAGTACGCCGATATCGGTGATTCCTTTTTGCTTTACTGCTTCAACCAACTTCTTCCTCAGCCCCTTATGCCTGAATGAGTCCGTAAATTTCCCTGTCGTCATGCAATTCTTCGGATGTTTATGAATTGTGGCCAAAATTAGTAATTTCGCAGGGTTTAACTAACCATCCAATTATTTTCTTCTATGCTCAAAATTGGAGTACTGGGTGCAGGGCACCTTGGAAAGATCCACCTGAAATGCATTAAGCAGACAACGGTTTATGAACTTGTGGGGTTTTACGATGCCGATCCGGCCAATGCCGCTGCGGTGGAAGCCGACCTTGGCATTAAAGCTTTCGCCGGCGTTGACGAGCTTATCGACCAGGTAGATGTGGTTGACATTGTCACCCCCACGCTTGCCCACTTTGATTGTGCATCCAAGGCTCTGAAAAAATTCCGGCATGTGTTTATTGAAAAGCCGGTTGTTACCACCCCTGCTGAAGCAAAAGCCCTGATAAGTCTGGCCGAGGAGGCAGGCGTTAAGGTTCAGGTAGGTCACGTAGAGCGGTTTAATCCTGCCTTTATCGCGGCTGCGCCGTATATTCAGAATCCAATGTTTATAGAAACCCACCGGCTGGCGCAGTTCAACCCTCGCGGCACCGATGTTCCCGTGATTCTGGATCTTATGATTCACGATATCGATATCGTACTGAGTATTGTGAAAGCCAATATCCGTAAAGTAAGTGCAAGCGGTGTTGCCGTTGTGAGCGATACTCCCGATATAGCCAACGCCCGTATCGAATTCGATAACGGTTGTGTTGCAAATCTCACGGCCAGCAGGATCTCGATGAAAAATATGCGGAAGTCGCGGTTCTTCCAGCGGGATGCTTATATTGCCGTCGATTTTCTTACCAAGAAGACTGAAATCATCCGGATGCAGGGTATAGATCCGGAAAAGGCCCGTCCGCTCGATATGATTCTCGACCTTGGCCCGGGAAAGCAACCCAAACAAATCCTCTTTGAAAATCCGGAAGTTTTGCCGCTCAATGCCATTCAATCTGAACTTGAGCGTTTTGCCGACGCAATTATTTCCAATACTCCTCCGCCGGTTACCATCAACGACGGATATGCGGCCCTTGATCTGGCTTATCAGATTATCGGTAAAATGAACAGTGCTGCTAACCGCGTGGAATAATCCCGGAAAAAAGTTTAAAAAATATTTTATTTAATGCCGGGAGCAGGCAATAAAAGCCTGCAGCCGGCGTTCATCTGAGCATAAAGGAGAAGCAAGCGTAAACAGGGAATTATGAGGGGTACTGTACCAATTTTTAAGGTATTATTTTATGCAATTATAATTATTGCAATCTCAGTAGGTTGCAGTAAAAGAGACGACGATTCGCTCGTCCCTTCATACATCCGGATCGATCGGATGGGTCTTTCCACGACGTACGAGCAGGGGACTGCTTCGCACCGTATTTCGGATGTATGGGTTTATGTGGATGAGACTCTGATCGGGGCATTTGAACTTCCGGCTACCGTTCCCATTCTGGCTGAGGGCATGCAACGGGTAACCATCCGGCCGGGAATTAAAATGAACGGTATTGCCAGTACCCGAACCATCTATCCTTATTATAGCCCCATCGTAAAAACGTTAGACCTCGTCCGCGACAGCGTGATCGTAATTACCGATACCATTACAGCATACCGATCCAATGTGTATTTCCCCTGGATGGAAGGATTTGAGCTGAACAGCTACTCCATGGAGATGACATCCAAAAGCACCGTTGGTTTTGGCAAAACCGGAGATCCTTCAAAAAAATTCAATCTCCCGGGAGAGATTAACGAATATTCAGCATACTTCCATCTGCCTGCTGATACATCCATCTTTGAATTGATAACAAAAGAAAGCTTTGAATTTCCTTCTGCCGGTTCAGAGGTCTTTCTTGAGATGAATTATAAAACCGACAATATTCTGGTAGTAGGGGTGCATTACCTTGCTACCGGTATTCTGGTTCAGCGACCCTTGCTGTACCTGCACCCTTCCGATAAATGGAACAAGGTTTATGTAAACCTCACCGTTCCAAAATACGATACACCCAACGCCACCGACTTCCGGATATTTGTCGGCGCACAAACCGAAAGTGGCAGGGAAGAAGCCAATCTTTATCTCGATAACCTGAAACTCATCCACTTCAAAGCATCGAAATGAACAGAAAACTACAGGTAGCCCGCTATGTTATCGCAGATGTTATTGCTGCAATCCTCGCCTGGGGGGCTTTCTTTGTGTACCGCAAACATTCGGCCGACCCTAACGTATTCGATTATCCTGAGGTAATTTACCAGGATTCAAACCTAATCTACGGGTTAATATTTATACCGGTTTTCTGGCTTTGCCTCTACGTGATGATGGGCACCTACCGCCGTATCTACCGTAAATCGAGGTTGCGTGAACTGGGACAAACCCTGCTAATTACCGTTATCGGCGTCATAATACTTTTCTTTGCACTCATTCTCGACGATACCATCGTGTCGTACCGGAATTATTATGAATCGGTTCTTGTACTCTTTATTTTTCATTTTACTCCCACCTACCTGCTGCGGCTTATTCTTACTTCCATCACTGCTTACCGTATTCATCACCAACTCATTGGATTCAATACCATAATCGTTGGCAGCAACGGCAATGCCATTTCAATATACAACGAAATTGAAAATCAGGAAAAGTCGAGCGGAAACCGCTTCATTGGTTTTGTGAATGCCGCACCTTATAAGGATTACAAGCTTGAGAAATTCCTGAAACATCTCGGGCAGATCAGTGATTTGAAACAAGTTATAAAGGAGCACAATGTGGAGGAAGTAATTATTGCCATAGAGCGGTCGGAAGTAAAGACCATTGAACAGATTATTACCGAAGTAGAGGATACCAACGTTGTTATCAAGGTTATTCCCGATATGCAGGACTACCTGCTCGGAACCCTTAAGTCGACGTCGATTTTCCACACCCCGCTTCTTCAAATCTCTCCCGACCTTATGCCGGCCTGGCAACAATCGCTGAAGCGAATCATCGATATCGTTGCCTCCGTAATTGCTATTATTATTCTCATTCCGGCATACATAGGTGTTGCAGTAGGAATTAAGCTTACTTCACGCGGGCCAATACTTTACCGGCAGTCACGCATCGGTTTGCACGGGAAACCCTTTACAATGATAAAGTTCCGCAGCATGTACATCGATGCCGAACGCGAAGGTGTTCCCAAGCTCTCATCAAAACACGATCCCCGTATTACTCCCTTTGGACGTTTTCTCCGGAAGGTACGTCTAGACGAAATACCGCAGTTCTGGTCGGTACTCAAAGGCGATATGTCGCTGGTAGGACCCAGACCCGAACGCCAGTTCTTCATCGACCAGATTGTGCAACGCGCTCCGCACTACCGCCTTCTGCAGAAAGTAAAACCCGGAATCACTTCCTGGGGTCAGGTAAAATACGGATATGCTGAAAACGTGGAAGAAATGGTGGAACGTCTGAAATTTGATATTCTGTATATTGAAAATATGTCGCTCGCAATGGATTTTAAAATTCTGATCTACACCATGCTAATCGTTTTGCAGGGAAGAGGGAAATAGGGGCGCAAAATCCGGATTACCATTTTTTAAAGATAAAAAATACCGCCATTACAATAAAGGCAAAACCCACAAGGTAGTTCCATCGCATAGGTTCTTTAAGGAAAAGCACAGAGAAGAATCCGAAAACCACCAGGGTAATTACTTCCTGAATCGTTTTCAGCTGTGCCACGCTGTAAGTGCCGTGACCGAATCGGTTGGCCGGAACCATCAGCATGTATTCAAACAGTGCTATACTCCAACTGACCAGAATAACCTTCCACAGAGCAGCTTCCTTAAATTTAAGGTGGCCGTACCAGGCAAATGTCATAAAAATGTTGGATGCAATCAGAAGGAGAATTGTTCTCATATGACCTCATTTACAGGCGGCGAATTTATGAAAATCCATTGTCCGTTGAACCGGTGAAATAGTTGCACGGTTTATGTTGTTAGCCGGGTCCGAAAAGGGAGATTCCGGAGCAGTAACGCTGCAGACGGTCATTCCGGGCTAAAAAGCCTATATTTGTAACACTAAACGTTGAAAATCATGAAAAAATACAGATTTCACCTGCTCTTTGTCATGCTGAGTGTTTTATTCTCATCGTGTGATGTTCTTGATCAGGCCCGCCAGATGGCAGCTTTGTCGAAATGTGAATTCAGGCTCAGCAGCGTTGAACAGCTTAGGCTTGCCGGAGTTAATATTCAGCAGGTTAACCACTGGAGCGACCTTAATCTTATGGATGCTGCCAAAATTACGACGGCAATCGCTTCCGGAGGTAGCCTTCCGTTGAATTTCACACTGAATGTAGAGGCAAAAAATCCAAATACCGCGGTGGCCGGATTAAACCGGCTCGACTGGATACTTCTTATCGACGATATAGAAATGGTGAGCGGCGTTAACGAAAACAGGGTTCAGATTCCGGCTAACGGCGGAACTTCGGTAATACCTCTTACCATAGGAGTAGACCTGAAGGAGGCTTTGACGGGTAAAAGTGCCGAAGCAATCGCTAATTTCGGACTGAATCTGGCCGGAGCCGGTAATAAACCCACACGCATCACGCTGAAAGCCAAACCTTACATATCGGTTGGCCCGCAAAGCATATCGTATCCGGGATATCTTACCATCCAAAATGAATTTACATCGCGTTAGAACATTCACCGGTGATAAATCAGTTATAATAGATGAGCGCAGAAAACAACAACTGGAAGGAGGAGCTGTCACTCCTTAAATCCATAATCCAAAAGGCCGGACTACAGGAAACCGTGAAATGGGGTACCGATGTTTTTACCTATAAAGGCAGGAATCTGATAAGTTATGCCGGTTTTAAAAGTTATTTTGGACTTTGGTTCTACAATGGTGTTTTTCTTGAAGATACGCACAAAGTACTGGTAAATGCTCAGGAAAATAAGACGAAGGCCCTGCGGCAATGGCGTTTCCGCTCAATTGAGGAGGTAAGCGAGCCTTTGATTCTTGAATACATCCGCGAAGCAATCCGCAACGAAGACCAGGGAAAGATATGGAAACCTGTGAGGAGTGCGGATGCTGTAATCCCGGCCGGACTTCTGGAGGTGCTCGAGGGCGATAAAGACCTGAAAAGAGCCTTTGAAACCCTTCCACCATACAAACGCAAGGAATATGCTGAGTATATTGAATCGGCAAAGCGCGAAGAAACGCGTAAAGTGCGCATAGGGAAAATCAAGCCCCTGATTTTGGCCGGTCTGGGTCTCAACGACAAGTACCGTACCCTTTGATACCGCTTTGTAAGCTAAGCAACTGAAACTTCCTTCCAATGCCTGCCTGAAGCCGTGGGTGCTGCTTCGTGCTGGTGCAGCGCTTTGCTGCGTTTCTCCCTGCAATACTCCCGGGCTTTGCCTTTTCCTATTGTGTAATTTGTTACTTTTGCACCACTCTAAACAGTACAGTCCGAATATGTTTGAAAATTTAAGCGATAAGCTCGAAAGAGCCTTTAAAACCCTGAAAGGTCAGGGTCATATTACCGAAATCAACGTTGCCGAAACTCTTAAGGATGTCCGCAAAGCCCTGCTGGATGCCGACGTGAGCTACAAGGTTGCCAAGCAGTTTACCGACCAGGTTAAGGAAAAAGCTTTGGGTCAGCAGGTACTTACCTCTGTTTCGCCCGGGCAGTTGATGGTAAAAATCGTTCACGACGAGCTGGCCGCACTCATGGGCGGCGATCAGGCCGAGATAAACCTTAAAGGTACGCCTGCAGTGATACTGATCGCGGGACTTCAGGGATCGGGTAAGACGACGTTTTCGGCGAAACTGGCCAATTATCTGAAAAACAAGAAGGGGCGTAAAGTGATGCTCGTTGCGGGCGACGTTTATCGTCCCGCCGCTATCGAACAGCTGAAAGTTCTGGGTGAACAGACCGGCGTTACGGTTTTTACAATCGACGATAACCGCGATCCGGTAACCATTGCAAAAAAGGCTGTTGCCCAGGCCAGAGAATACGCGTACAACGTTGTAATCATCGATACTGCCGGCCGTCTGGCAGTGGATGAGGAGATGATGCGTGAAATTGCGGCCATCAAGGATGCTGTTACACCACAGGAAACTCTTTTCGTGGTCGACTCCATGACGGGTCAGGATGCCGTGAATACCGCCAAGGCTTTTAACGACCGCCTGGATTACGATGGAGTGGTTCTTACCAAACTCGACGGCGATACTCGCGGTGGTGCTGCCCTTACCATTCGCTCGGTAGTCGACAAACCCGTGAAGTTTGTGGGACTGGGAGAAAAAATGGATGCCATCGATGTGTTCTATCCCTCACGTATGGCCGACCGTATACTGGGGATGGGCGATATCGTATCGCTGGTTGAGCGGGCACAGGAACAGTTCGACGAGGATGAAGCCCGTAAACTGCAGCAAAAACTGGCTAAAGACCAGTTTAACTTTAACGATTTCATTTCTCAGATCAAGCAGATCAAGAAGATGGGAAATGTTAAAGACCTTCTTGGCATGATACCCGGAATGGGTAAGGCACTTAAGGATGTTGACATCGACGACGATGCATTCAAAGGCATAGAGGCCATCATCGGTTCCATGACCCCGCACGAACGTGAAAATCCAGGTGTTCTCAACGGCAGCCGCCGTAAACGCATCGCCATGGGCAGCGGCACCGATATTGCTGAAGTCAACCGGTTGATCAAGCAATTTGAAGATACCCGCAAGATGATGAAGCTTGTGTCGGGAGGCGGAGGCAAAAACGCCATACATGCCATGCGCAATATGAAGCGGATGTCGTCGGGCCGCAAGCGCTAAGCATTGTATCGTCCACCGGCGGTGTGCTTTTCGCCGGTTAATAAGCCTGGTTCCGGACAGTAAGCCGGCGTTTTTGGAATAATCTACTGCCAACAAATCTGAAACAGCATATGAATCTAATCGACGGAAAAAAGATCAGCGAAGAGCTGAAACGGGAAATAGCCGCAAAAACGGCAGCCATCATCGATACGGATGGAACTCCCCCCCATCTGGCAGCCGTTCTGGTCGGCGACGACCCAGCCAGCCAGTCTTACATCAAAAGCAAGGAAAAATCCTGCCAGGCAGTGGGTTTCACTTCCAGCGTGTACCGTTATCCTTCCGACATATCCGAACAGCAACTGATCGATGCGATCGATTTCCTGAATAAGGACGACGAAATTCACGGCTTTATTGTTCAGCTTCCTCTTCCGGCTCATATCAATGCCGACAGGGTTCTTCAGCGTATAGATCCCGCGAAGGACGTCGACGGATTTCACCCTGTAAACATAGGTCGCCTGGCTTTGGGACTGCCATCCTATCTTCCGGCAACTCCGGCAGGTATTATGCTTCTGCTTGAGAAAAGCGGAATAGAAACCGAAGGCAAACACTGCGTGGTTCTTGGACGCAGCAACATTGTGGGAACGCCGGTCAGCCTGCTGATGTCGCGCAAAGCCAAACCGGGAAACAGCACCGTTACCCTTTGCCACAGTAAAACAACAGACCTTCCGTCCATCATCCGTCAGGCCGATATTCTGATTGCTGCAATCGGGCAGCCGGAATTTGTTAAAGGCAGTATGGTGAAAGAAGGAGCCGTTGTGATTGACGTTGGAATCCACCGTGTTGACGATGATTCGGAGAAAGGATATCATATTACGGGGGATGTCGACTTTAATGAGGTCGCTCCCAGGTGCAGTTACATCACTCCCGTCCCCGGCGGTGTCGGACCGATGACGGTGGTAAGCCTGCTGTTAAATACATTCAAAGCGTACAATAAGGAAATATACGGTTAATCAAAGCCTTGTATTTCTCATGCCGGAGATATTCGCCTGTGTAAAGGGCCTGTATCTGCGGCATGAACTTTTTTTAACACTCCCGGTCTGCCGGGTATAGTGGATTTTTCAGCAAAAAAATGTAGGTTTGTTATGAAGTAAAGCCATCGCCTATGAAACGATCTGTTTTTACTGCTTCTCTGTTGTTAGCAGTTTTTGGTCCGTTCTTTGCCGCTGCACAAATTTCGGGCTGTACAGATGCCCGTGCTTCCAATTTTAACCCCGATGCCGGCATTAACGATGGCTCGTGTTCCTATCCGGTTACCAAAGCCAGATTTGAAGTTATCGTAAAGGAGCTTCCGGAAGCCGTTGAGGAGACTTCAGGACTGATATTCTGGAACGGCGGGTTGTGGACGCATAACGACAGCTTCAATGCCCCAGTGCTTTCGAAACTTGATACCCTTTCGGGAGAGGTATTACAGACGATAACGCTTGCAGAGGCTGAAAATTTTGACTGGGAAGATATAGCCCAGGACGAAAAGTTTATCTACATCGGCGACTTTGGAAATAATCTTGGCAATCGCAAAAATCTGGGCATCTATAAAATAACCAAGAAGGACATCCCGGAAAGGGGAGACGTAAGCGTAACGGCCGAAGTTATACGATTCGTCTATGCCGATCAAACGAGCTATGAAAAAGCTAACCGGAGTAACGATTACGACTGCGAAGCTATGATATCGGCGGGGGACAGTCTTTTTCTCTTTTCAAAGAACTGGGTTGATCTGAAGACCCGCATGTATGCGCTGCCGAAAATCCCCGGCGATTATGTAGTACATCCGCTGGCAGAAATGGATACGGACGGTATGGTTACAGGTGCAGATATTAACGAAAGAGGTGAGCTGGTATTTATCGGGTATAAAAACTATCAGCCTTTAGTATGGCTGCTTTTCGATTATCCGGGTACGGAGTTTTTTAGCGGGAATAAGAGACGAATAACCCTTCCGGGAACCAAAGGTCTTCAGACCGAAGGCATCTGTCATAAGCCGCACGGGCATTTGTGGATTTCGGCGGAGCGAACGCCGGTTGCCCCTGCCAGGCTGTATTCCCTGTATGCAGGAGCCTGGTTGTCATATCCAGGCTGTGCCGAAACGGAAGATGTTGCCGTGGTGACGGAACCAGCCCTTATCGTTTTTCCCGACCCGGCGGATGATGCGTTTGTCGTTCATCTGGCTGCACCATGCCCGCAATCGGTTCTAGCTGCCGAAGTATACGATATGAACGGGAAACTGATACGGAGCGACCGGTACGAAGTGCACGACTGCTGCATCCGGCTGACGGCCGGAGGACTTGGTTACGGATTGTTTCAGCTGAAGCTTGTTGCCGACGGAGAAATCGTTGCAACCAGGCTGCTGATAAACGGATTTAACAAGCTGCTATAAGCGACTTAAATAATGTTTTGGGGCAAACAGCGTTATTATTTTTTAAGGCTGTAGTTTAGAATAGCGTTGTATTATGAAAATATTGTTTATCTTTGCTCAAACTACTTGCTAATGGACTATCAAGAAATATTATCAGCCATTCGCGCCTTACCCTCGCACCAACAGGCGAACCTGATTGCAGAATTAACGGGGAACGAAAGTGCCCCCGACTACCTATCATTACGCAGAAACCAACTGATAAACAAGCAGGTTGGCTGTCCTCATTGCGGAAGCCTAAGGTTTTACAGATTTGGCAAGGATAAGGGCAGCCAACGCTTTAAATGCAGAGCTTGCAGTCGAACATTTACGGAGTACACGGGCACATGGCTAGCTGGTCTGCATAAGAAAGAGCTTGTTAATGATTACCTTGAACTGATGCATAAGTCCATGTCATTGGATAAAATAAAGTTTGCTCTGAGCATTAACAAGAAAACCGCCTTTGATTGGCGTCATAAAGTGCTTTCCTCTCTCGAAGAGGTAAGGAAGGATGATTTCAACGGGATTGTTGAGAGTGACGAAACATTCTTTTTGCTGTCAGAAAAAGGGAAAGAACAGCAAACAAGGAAAGGTCGCAAGCGAGGGGGTAGCTCCTCTTCAAGAGGTGTTTCCAAAGACCAGGTGGCTGTAATCGTGACGTCTGACCGTAAGGGGGCGATGGATATGAAGGTGGTCACCCTCGGGCGCATCAGCAAAGCTGACATCGAGAACGCCATTGGGAACCGAATTGAAAAGGACTCCATCCTATGCGCTGATGGGCACGTAAGCTATAAGGGCTTTGCCAAGGATAACCAGCTTTCATTGGTGGTGCTACGCGCAGACCTTAAGCAATATGTTAAGAATGGCATCTATCACATACAAACCGTAAACTCTTTGCATAATCGAGTGAAGAAGTGGATTGACTCAACGTTTTGGGGCGTCTCCACAAAATATCTTCAGAACTATTTAAACTGGTACAGAGTACAGCAAGCAGTCAAGAGCTCGCTTAGACCTACAGAAGAAGTCGTAAAGTACACAACACTTGACCTTTTAAGTCTTACGAGATACCGAACAATTGGAGAGAAATATCAAACGTTAAAAGCAACGCACTTATAAACTACAGCCTTTTTTAATTGTATAATATGATACGTTTCTGGATTCTGTTACTGGGTATTCTGGTGCTTTGGTCTGATTTGCAGGCACAGAGTCGGAAAGAAAGCCGGGAGATGAAGTTCCATCGCAAGGCGGTAGATTATTATAATGCTTCCGCCTTCGATGAAGCACTGGCTGAGGTGCAAAAAGCTCTGAAGATAAATCCGGAACACGTTGAATCGTGGTTTCTGGCAGGCGATATCCATAATCTTCGGGGTGATGCGGATAAGGCGATGGAGAGTTATTCCCGGGCTATTAACCTCGATGCTGATTTCTTCCCTCCCGCATGGTATATTCTGGCAAATCTTCAGTTCAACAATCGCCGGTATGCCGAAGCCATAGCCAGTTACCGGAACTATCTGCGCAACACGAATGTAAAACCTGCCGAACGCAGGCGTGCGGAGAAAAATACCGAAATTGCTGAGTTTCGCATTCACGCGATGGAGAATCCCGTTGCATTTGAACCTGTAAATCTGGGTCCTGTTGTGAATACTGCCGGATATGAATTTGTCAATTACCTGAGTGCTGACGGCGAATACCTGTATTTTACCCGCAGAACGCCCTCCGGTCAGCGTCGCGATGAGGATTTTTACGTTTCCATCCGCGAAAGCGATACTAGCTGGCGAGCGGCAACAGAACTTGGACATCCGGTGAATACACCCGGGGATGAGGGTGCCATGTGTCTGTCGCCCGACGGACAACTGTTGTTTTTTGCTGCCTGCAACCGGCCGGGAGGTTACGGCAGCTGCGATATCTACATGTCGCGAAAATCCGGGGACCACTGGAGTGAGCCGGAAAACCTGGGTCCGGCCATCAATACCCAATACTGGGAATCCCAACCGGCCTTTTCGCCCGATGGCAGAACCCTCTATTTTGTAAGTAACCGCCCCGGAGGTTTCGGTGGCAGCGACATATGGATAAGTACGCTTCAGCCGGGAGGGTTGTGGTCGGAAGCTGTTGTTGCGCCGGAACGCATCAATACTTCCGAGGCGGAACGTAGTCCCTTTGTGCATCCCGACGGGCAAACTCTTTACTTTTCATCGAAAGGACATCCCGGTATGGGAGAGGGCGATATATTCTTCAGCCGTTTTGATCCCGATACAGGCTGGTCAGAGCCCCAAAATCTTGGTTATCCAGTAAATACCGGGGCAGATGAGGTAACGATGGTGGTCGATCATCAGGGCAAATATGCCTACATCTCTTCGGCAGCTGAAGGCGGATTCGGTCTGCAGGACATTTACCGCTTCCGCCTGCCCGATCACGCACGCCCTCTGCCGCTCACGTATATGAAAGGCGTTGTATACGACAGCATCAGCGGGAAGAAACTCGGCGCCGACTTCGTGCTGAATGATCTGGAAACCGGCAGGGAAGTGGTTCGTTCGCGGTCGAATGCTGCAACGGGCGAATTTCTGGTTTGTATCCCGGCAGGAAAAGCGTATGCGCTGGCCGTGGAGAGATCCGGTTATCTGTTTTATTCCGCTCATTTTATGGTTGAAGGTGAAGCCGGAATCAACAGGCCATTTCTGCGCGATGTTAAAATGAAGCCACTAATACTGGATGAAGTTTCCGTGCTGCATAACGTATTTTTTGAAACCGACAGTTCCCGTCTGCTTCCCGAATCGTTGACCGAACTTGAACGGCTATCGGCATTCCTAATGAAAAATCCCGGAGTATCGGTTGAGATCAGCGGACATACCGACAACACCGGACCGCCGGAGCACAATCGTGTCCTCAGCGAGCGCAGAGCTGCTTCGGTATACGATTACCTGCTGAAAAAAGGCATCCCCTCGCGCCGGCTTGCCTATAAAGGTTACGGCGCTGAACGACCCCTTTCCGGTAACGATACCCCTCAGGGACGGGCACTTAACCGCAGGACTGAATTCAGAATTTCAGGACTTGATTAGTTTACAAAACTTGCATCATCCTGTGTTTGCTTTGGAAAACCTGATTGGACAATTCCAGTATGCACTGTAAAAGTATGTGTTGCAAAGAATAGGAAATCACCGCTCTTCATTCGCCGGACTGTAGTATTTTTGCATCCCATACTTCACACGTTCTCATGCTCCGTAACCTCGCCGTCTTACTGTTGTTTCTGCATATTTCCACCCTGCTGGCCGGGCAGGAAATCTATTCCGCAGGCCGGGAAGGAAGCTGGAAGTTCAGCTACTTACCGCAATCGCCGAATCGTTACACAAACCAGATCATCAATCAGATGGCTCTGGCAAACCGGAAAATACCTGAGAAAACATCGTTCTCCTTTCATTTTTCGTATCGAATAAGCCTTGCTTACGATCGCGACGCCGGTCTGAACATAACACTCCGCCTAACTCCAGCGGCAGCGACGGGCGATGTCAGGGTAAGTCATTTCGATGTTTCGGATATTCTTGTTCCGGGTAATGCTACTTTTTACTGTGCAGTGCAGCATCCTCTGGACGGGGAAAGATTTCGTTCCGCCGAATCTGCATTTTCGCTCGATACGCTGATCCGGGGCGCGTATGTTGCATCGATTCCGGATTCTCTCTGGCGCGAAGGCTCATCGATAGTGGTGGTTTTTACATCCTTTGGCTTTGATCAGCACTCCTATTCCAGAGCAGAACGGGAATTGTATTATATCCGCGATTACGAGGCTGCCGGTGCCCTGGCCGATACCCTCGATCAAAGATTGCGCAAAGCCAGGACTTCCCGTCATGAAATTCCTGAGGCGTTTGCCCTTGCTGTAACGTCGCGGAAAATGTTGAACCTCCTGGGCGAGGCCTCCCGCTGGCGTTCAGCCATCGTTCCGGGAAGCGATCCGCTAAACCTTGCCCGCCGCCGCGATATTGCGGAGTATAAAACAAATGAACTGCTGACCTATCTCCTGGACAAAGGGATTAATCCGTCATTGACAGGTAACGGATACAAGAGAACGGCAGAAGCATTCGGCGATGCCATACGCGATGCCCTGAGCCTTTCTCAAAAAGTAGATTACTACAGCAGCCCCTTTTTCTACCGACTTTATTCCAATGGTATTTCGGCTGCGGAAATGGCCTCGATGAAAAAGTACGTGGATGGTTTTATGCGCAAAGAGGGTTTTGCAGACTGGGACGTTTCCCTTTTATCGCGCGAGATAAGCGGTGAGTATTTAAAGCTGGCCGGTGAACTGATGGCTGCCGACCGCTACGTGGAAGCCATAGATTTGCTGGTAGCTGCCGGTCGCTTTGCGGGTGCAAATCCTTTTTCCATGGTCCCGGATATACTGCCAAAGCGCCTGATTGAAGCCCGCAACGGTCTTACATCTTCCTACGTAAGGGTTGTTAAGAAGGCACTGAAAAACAACCTAACGGTAATTGCGGAGAACTATCTCGCCGAAGCCGGTCAATATGCAGGAAAGTACGGCATTGCAGGTATGGACGACAACGGGCTCCCTGCCCTGTACCAGGAAGTGGTTGATCTGCATGTGGGAAATGCAATAGCTTCGCTTTCTAAAAATAATTACAGGTCTGCATTGGGTAGTCTTGAAAAGGCATGGTCGCTCGCGCTTCAATATCCGGGGATAAAAACCGGTCATGCGTATTCATCGGCATTGCAGCGAGCCGCCGGAGGTGTCTTTAAACAATCCCTGACGCAGGTGGAGGGCCATCTTAAAAACAGGGATTTCCGCCTTGCAGAACCTGCACTCGATCGGGCCCTGGCATTCGCATCGCAGTATGAGAACTTTCAGCCAGACCTTACAGCAGTCGACAGTCTGCGTAAGCAGATTGCCGGATTGAAATACCAGGATCTCCTGGAACAGGCCCGTCTGGAAAAACTTAACCATAACAGGATTAAGGCTGTGGAAATCCTTCAGGAGGCCGCCTTGCTCGAACGTACCGCCAGCCTTGAAACTTCCGTCCTTTTTGATACTCTGGTATCGGTTTGTGCTCTGCCCGTTATCAACGATCTTTACTCTCAGGGCAGACTCAAGCTCTGGGCAGGAGAGCCTCTTGAAGCTATTCAGCTGTCGGATAGTGCATACCTTATTTCATACAACCTCGGTATCAGCCATCTGACTTCACTAAGGGAACAGCGAAGAAATCTGGATCTTATGGCCGATGAAATGCTGTGCAGCAGGGTAAAGGGTGAACTGGAATCGATGATTGAACGCGTAGATGCCCTCTTTGCAGCCAACCAGTACAGTCAGGCCTCGGCTCTGGTGATGCAAACCCGTGAACTGATCTACAGCAGGTCATACTGCGGACTAACTACAAGGGAACTAAACCGGGTGCTGGATGCATACCGGATTCCCGTTCGGTGGAACGACCTGCATGCCCGCGCACTCGGACTGATAGCTTCCGGAGATTACACCGAAGGCATTGCGCTGCTGCAGGAATCAGAAGCCCTGTTTTCGCATTACCGCCTCGATACGCTGGGCCTTGCCGGATCCGGACTCTTTGAGATAGCATACGAATCGGGGAACGCTTCTCTTCTTACTTATGCTTCCGGTTATTATATCGCACGTCAGAAACCCGATCATGCTCTTGCCTTACTCGAAAAACTGAGGCTGTCGGGTGCCGGTGAAACTGAAACATCCGGATTGCAGGAAAGCCTGGCCCGCGAACTTGCTGCACGCGACCTCAGAGAAGCCGGAAGCATTAACGTAAAAGATATGATCCGTATCTATACGGGGAATTCCAAATGGTACCGCCGCTTTTCGGATGTGTATCGCTTTCATGCTGCCCAACCCTGAAGCCGGCCGGGGTAATCAAATTTCTTTGGTTCCGAGGATTATTTATTCGGTACTCTATATTTTATTATAAATCAATGATATATATTTGAACGAAGTGCCCTGGAGGGGATTCGTCGCCTTCTTATTTTGACTCCGGGTTTGCGCAATCAAATTAAAACTTGTAGGTTTGAATCCGGAAAGCGATTTTTACAATTATAAAACTGCTAAAATTTAACATGTACAGATATGAAACTTCTTTTAATCAGTAACTCCACGAATCCGGGCGAAGAATACCTGGGCTGGCCAAGGCAGGATATTTCAAACTTCCTGAAAAATACAGGCGTAAAACGAATTCTTTTTATTCCTTTTGCCGGTGTCACGCTAACATGGGATAACTATGAGGCAAGGGTAAAGGCTGTTTTCAGTACCCTTGGCTTTGATCTCTATTCCATTCATCGCGAAAGCGACCCCATCCGTGCCGTTGTTGAAGCAGAAGCCATTGCAGTAGGAGGGGGGAATACTTTTAACCTGGTACGGGAACTGCAACGTACCGGTCTGATGCAGGCAATCAGGGAGCGTGTTCTGGCAGGTGTACCCTATATGGGATGGAGTGCCGGGTCAAACGTTGCCTGTCCTACGCTTCGTACCACCAACGATATGCCCATCGTTGAACCGGACAGCTTCAACTGCATGAATCTGGTTCCTTTTCAAATTAATCCGCATTACCTGGATGCTCATCCCGAAGGACACGGTGGAGAAACGCGCGAACAACGGATTGAAGAGTTTATCACCGCCAATCCCGGTGTTTATGTGGCAGGACTCAGAGAAGCGACTTCCCTGCAATTCGTCGATGGGAATCTCAGCCTAATTGGAAAACACCCGATGCGTGTTTTCCGCTATGGAACCGTACCCCGGGAAGTGGAACCCGGGTCTTCGGTCGATTTTCTTATGATTGAATAATACCGGATATTACTGACCTCGCCGTCATAATAGTGGCGGTAAGTCCGGTGTCTGTGTAAAAGCTTACAAAAGGCTGTCATCATTTTCCCGTGAGTCAGCCTTTTTTTATTCTCCCGTCCATGGCAATGGGTTGTAAAGCATTATCATAATCCATCCTGTGTATTTATACTGTTGGTTGATTATCCCTTTAATGATATTAAGCCATTTGTTACGGATTTTAACCGAAGGGAATCAATTTTATTCACACGTTTACGTCTCATAACTGCCATTCAGTATTTAACAATCCATAAAATAAACCTTTATGAAAACAGCTATCAAATGACTACGACTATTTCTTAGGCTTTCTGTTTTAAGCCTGTTGTCCGATTGTTATGTGAGAACTTTTTGGGCTAGTATCTTATGGAAAAGAGTAAAATTACAAACAGGGTCCATGGGTCTCATAATTGCAGGAAATGCCGGTTAAAAAAAAGCCTCCCCGAAGGAAGGCTCTCTCAAAAGATCGCAATGATTTGATTAATGCATCCGTAGAATTTTTTCGTATCTGACGGCATTGGAAGTGCGGATAACGCATAGGAACATAGCCTGATTTTCAACGGCCGGAACTTTATAAACTAATGTATGGGTTTTTCCTGAAACCACATCGCCTTCAAAGAGTATTGCAACCCGTCGGCCCTGCATATCATAGATTTCAGCAGTAACCCTGGTGTCATCATAAATCGTGAATGTGATCTCGGTAGTTTCAACGAATGGATTTGGAATGATTGACAGCTGAATTTTTTCAATTGCAGTTATAATCTCTTCTTCATATCCATCGTTTGTTTTGCCTGAACCAGCTACAGGATTACCGTTGTAGAAATAGATGAACCGGCACTCATCGAGGGCATCGTTTATGATACCCAAAGCTTCTGTGAGTTTTCCTAATGAGCAATCAACATGAGTCCCGCTGAGTGCAGTATTCGCCATATCGTAGATGTACTGTACGCTCGGTTGTCCGCCATTCAGATCCATGATACACGATGGCATGGTATAATATTCCTCCGTGCCAAGTATTGGTTCTGCATCGGAACTGTTGCAATTGGTGGAAGCCCGTGTGAAGAACGAAGCACTCTGGATTACCAGATCGCCAAGAACGTAGTCTAATCTCAGGTTGAGACCCAGCGTTAAGGTCTGAGCCAGGAGGCTGTTCATCAGGGTTCCTTGCTTATTAACAAGATCGCCGCAGGTATGAGCTCCGACCGGAAGTGGCTTCGAAGGCCCGCTGCCCGGCAGAATGTCGATAACGCATTGTCCGGCTCCGGTGGGGATGGTATAGGTTCTGTTGCCGAGGCCAAGTACCAGCGGGGTTTCCAGCAGAGTATTCAAAAGTCCCAGTGTTGATGAACCGTCGCAATACAAGCCGTTAATATTACCATAAAAACCTTGGGTCATAGTGCAGTTATCGCAATCAACCCTTATGGTCAGGCAGAAGTCCCGTGACCTGTTACCGCATTCATCCAGAGCGTAATAACAAACGGTAGTTTCGCTGCCCTGCATAAAGGTATATTCATCGAATGTGCCTTCAAAACCAGGTATGTAGTTAAAGATCGTGACTTCACTGCAGTTGTCTGTGAATGCTACCTCAGGAAGGATTACTTCCTCATCGCATGCAAAGGCTACCACAGATGCGGGGTCATTAACAACCGGCGGAGTTAAATCCACGGTCCAGATGTAGGTAACGTCGCACGTTGCCGGATTCCCTGCGGCATCCATATACGACACTGTAAATGTTTGTGTCCGCTGACAGTTTTCTTCAATGATTTCGCCAGGAGTACATGTTGGAGACAAAATGTCGGTGTAACCTTCATTTGAGGCAAAAAGCAAATCAAATACATCCTCACATGTCGGAGGTACTGGATTGCAACCGAGTGAAATTGATTCATCAGGACAGATGATGTCTACCTCATCATACGTCCATATGAAGGTAAAATAACAGAATGCTGTGTTATCGCAATTGTCTTCTGCTGAAAGTGTGAAAGTAAGGCTATAGATAATTCCATCAAATTCTACTGTACCTGCCTGGCAATCCGGAGTCAATGTTCCACCACAGTTATCCGTCACTGTAATCATTTCCAGTGCATCGGCACATGTCGGAAGTGTCTGTTCAGCCATATAATCCCATACAACCGGTGCATCCGGACATCCGCTAAAGACAGGATCTTCGGTGTCAATGGTCCAGGTATAGGTTACCTGGCATGTAGCATCGGGACCACAGTCAGTTGCGGCGGTCACTATCCATGTCTGACTCTTGGCGCATGTACCGGTGATTGTTCCGCCGGCAGCACTCATGGTCAGGCTTGCATCGCAGTTGTCGGTAACATTACCGGCAGCAGCAATGGCCATGGCCTCCGAAGGCAGTGTTGTTGGATTGCATCCAAGGTCAATGGGAGCAGTCGGGCAAGCGGCAAATGCCGGAGCCTCGGTGTCATCAGTCCATGTATAGGTTACAGAGCAGGTTGCATCGGGACCACAGTCAGTTGCGGCGGTCACTATCCATGTCTGACTCTTGGCGCAGGTACCGGTGATTGTTCCTCCGGCAGCACTCATGGTCAGGCTTGCATCGCAGTTGTCGGTAACATTACCGGCAGCAGCAATGGCCATGGCCTCTGAAGGCAGTATGGCTGGGTTGCAACCAAGGTCAATGGGAGCAGTCGGGCAAGCGGCAAATGCCGGAGCCTCGGTGTCATCAGTCCATGTATAGGTAACAGAGCAGGTTGCATCGGGCCCGCAGTCGGTAGCGGCGGTCACTATCCATGTCTGACTCTTGACGCAGGTACCGGAGATTGTTCCGCCGATTGCACTCATGGTCAGGCTTGCATCGCAGTTGTCGGTAACATTACCGGCAGCAGCAATGGCCATGGCCTCTGAAGGCAGTATGGCTGGGTTGCAACCAAGGTCAATGGGAGCAGTCGGGCAAGCGGCAAATGCCGGAGCCTCGGTGTCATCAGTCCATGTATAGGTAACAGAGCAGGTTGCATCGGGACCGCAGTCGGTAGCGGCGGTCACTATCCATGTCTGACTCTTGGCGCAGGTACCGGTGATTGTTCCTCCGGCAGCACTCATGGTCAGGCTTGCATCGCAGTTGTCGGTAACATTACCGGCAGCAGCAATGGCCATGGCCTCTGAAGGCAGTATGGCTGGGTTGCAACCAAGGTCAATGGGAGCAGTCGGGCAAGCGGCAAATGCCGGAGCCTCGGTGTCATCAGTCCATGTATAGGTAACAGAGCAGGTTGCATCGGGACCGCAGTCGGTAGCGGCGGT